>OJKC01000096.1_pt1 | contig 93728 bp, 83 predicted proteins | sample 1596401 | NCBI WGS metagenome assembly OJKC01 (sample SAMEA4350162, study PRJEB24818) | metagenome | biome: human; feature: gut; material: faeces | place: Denmark | collected 2013-09 | reverse complement strand
CCTCGGTATAGGAAATGTACTTGCCGCCGAGGTATTCGCAAAGGCCCTCGTAGCTGTTACCCGTATCGACCATCACCACGTCTGTGCCCTGCTCGTACAACTGGCGCACGACAGAGTTCATGTGGAAGCTCTTGCCGCTGCCCGAAGGCCCTAAACAAAAGAAATTCGAGTTGTCCGTCAGTTTGTTTTTCCCTTCCTTTCCCGTGATGTCGATAGCTACCGGCACGCCTTGGCGGTCCGTGTAGTAAATTTTCAGCGGTGTTTCTTCGCTGTGCTGTATGTGCTCCTTATACATCAGGCACACCGCCGCGTCACCCAGCGTCAGGAAGCGGTCATAGTCCTCGTTCATGCCGTAGCAGTTACCCGGAAACGAGTTTACGAACAGTTCCAGCTGGTTGTACGCCCTTTTGGAAATATGGATACCCATACGTCCGAAAGCATTCTCCAAATGGTTCGTGCATTTTTGCAGGTCCGTACCAGTCGGTACGGCGACAATCAGGTTGAAATGAGTGTACACGAGCTGCTTGCTTTCCCGCGCGATGACCTCCTGTACCCGCTTGATGTCCTCCACGGCCATCTGGTTGCTCGGATTGGGAATACTGGCGTGCCGGTTCTTCTTTTTGTCCAGCAGGGCCAGTTCCCTTTTCTGATTGGGCAGGAAGACAATCTGGTTATAGATGACAGCCTCCGCACTCGGAATGCTGTCAATGGCAGCCAGCAGGTCCACGGGCATATCCGTGTTATTGACCTCTATATTGGTATAAGGTCTTATCAGTGAAGGCAGTGCGGCGCAGTCCACATCGACAAGACTATATACCTTGCAGCGTTTGTCGCCCATCGAGACTGTCTCGTCGTCTGCCTTGAAGTTGGTCATCGACACGATCCGGTCCTTGAAGTTCATGGCGAAATAGCGGTCCACGTATTCGCTCGCCTCGGCTTTGTTCAGGAACTTGGCCTGTACCCCGGCATCGTGCAGCTGGTCATGCACTTTGCGGATCTTGACCAGAAAATCGCGCCACTTCTTGTTGTCGAACGAGAACAGTCGGCTCTTCTTCGCCTCCTGTGTGATAGTCAGGTAACACACGCTGTCCGTGTAGTTGCGCCCCTTGAAGTAACGGAAGTAGGCCGACGAGAGGAACTCGTGTTTGTCGCCCGTCTCGTTCTCGAACTGTTTCCTGACGAAGATGTCCTGTTTGTGCAGGGCATATCCTTCGCCGAGCGTCTGTGCGAGGGCGGTGAAAAGGTGCGTGAACTCATAGTAGCTGTCAATGTTCGCGCAGTATTTTTGCACGGGGTTCTCTATTTTCAGGATAGCAGAATATTCGCCCGTCTTGGTATAGAGCACGCCCACGCCGTTCGTCTCTTCCACGGAAAAATAGATGTCCTGAAAGATACGCTTGCGCTTGCCTCCGGTACCGAACGCATAGACCGACAGGGCCATGCCGGCACACAAGGCGATAAAAAGTAGAATGATGTACAAAGTCATCTTAAAATACGATAAAAAAGGCCGGGCCGCCCGGATTTCAGGCGGCCGGCCCGCGTTCAACATTCAACAAGACCACACGTTGCCCGTGATGGTTTTTCTTTTCTTCTCACAGCTTCTTCGAGTGGGCGTAGATATACACCCCGCGCCCGTCTTTCTTGGTATGCAGCCCTTTCCGCTGTTTGAGCATGATAAGGGCGATACCCGTCGAGACGACCGCAACCAGCACGACCAGTCCGACCACGAACCCTGCGAGACAGTAGGCGATGATAAAGCCGACGATGGCTCCGCCGGCAACGCCTGCCGCCCAGTAGATATAGCGTCCCTGGATGCCCATGAACTCCAAAGGCCGTTGAAGACCTTTGAACAGCGGGTAGTCAGGGTAGCGTTCGTCCTTGCCTTTCATCGTGCGGAAGGTTTATGCGCCGATACCGAAGAACATCGGAAGTGCTTGTGCGGCAGCGATTAAGAAAATACATGCGCCCACGACCATCATGATTTTCTTCTTCACGTCCTGTTCCTCGTTGTTCATGGCGATGTACACCGAGATAGCGCCTACGATAGCCACAACACCGGCAATGGCGTAACACAGTTTGACCATGATGGGAACGTACTTGGCGATTTCCTCCGTCACGGTAGCCAGTGCAGTCGTACCGGCGGAATAATCGCCTGCGGAGTTCTGGGCCATGACGGCCGTCGTGCCACACAGCAACATCAGTGTGAGCATCTGTACTTTTTTAGCAGAAAACATTTTTTTCATTTGTCTTTTTGTTTTTTGAAACATGATTATTTATTTTAGGGTAAGTATTGCAGTTCTTTCGAATCGTTATGGCGGTACTTGATTCCTGCCTCCCGTTTCTATATGCGATAGCCGAAAAAGGCAGGAAAGACGAGGAACGCACCGATCAGGAACAGGCACGCGCCCACAAGCGTTACGACGGACTTGGTAATGCCGTCCTCGCCCGTGTTCATCTTTACGTAAATCTGGAATCCGGACACAATCACACAAATCCCGGCGATGGCACAACAGAGAGCTTGGACGTAAAACATCATTGTTACCACGTAGTCGTGCATCGTCGCCAGCGCATCCGCACCCCAACTGTAATTCACGCTGCCGCTTTTCGCCAGAGCTGAACAGGGGATGATGGAACAAAGCGCACATAGTATCTTTTTCGTTTTCGACATCTTACAGCTTATCTTTGACCGGTCTCCATTTCAGGCAGGGACGGTTGTCCAAGCGTCCTTTGGAAATCAACGCCTTATACATCTCTTCGTCGGTAAAGCCGTCGGACAGGTAGGGAGCGATCTCTTCCATCTGCGCCTCCGCCTTGGCCTTCAGCCTTTCAAGCCGCTCTTTCGCGGCTGCCTCCTTTTTCCCTGTATCGCCGTCTTGTACCGCAGGCGGGGCAGCTACGGCTTCCGTGTCGCATGTCTCATTTCCGATACTAAACCCGGTCTCGTTCTCCGAAACCTCGACACTCTCTTCCGTGGCATCCATCGGACCGAGGTCGAAAACTTCTTCGTCGGTCTTCTCCGTTCCCTTCTTTCCATACAGGTCACGGGTAATATTGACCGCGTAATAGACGATGTACAGCACCGTCAGTACAAGGGCGAATATAAAGTATGAACTCATCTGTTTTAAGTATGAAATTAAACTTTAATTGAACTTTGAAAGTACAAAAGCAAAGAAAAGTATTATATTTGATATAATGAAAACTCTTTATATCAAACAATATTTTATTACGTAGAAATAAGTATGAAACATATAAATTGAACTTTAATTTCATACTTTAAGGCGAATGTACCGGGAAAAACGGGCATAAAAAAAGCCCTCCGGGAGGAGAGCTTTCAAGGGAGGGGTAACGATAATGCCTTACCGTTTCTTTCCGCGCAGGTAATCGTTCAGGTCCTTGTACTCGTGATAACGGAGTGCTTCGTTGTGCACCCGCTTGCCGTACATGCCGGCGATGGTCTCTTCCGTTTTCTGTCCGGCGAGATCATTGTCGAGATAACAGTGTATTTCCTCGTACACCTGCAAGTGTTCCAAAGCCTTTTTCAGGTTGTTCACCGAGTTCATCACGAGGTAATCGCAAGGTGCGCCGATGCAGACCGTATCATCACCCGTCTGTTTCAGCGTCAGGTAAGAGAGAAAATCCATGAAGCCTTCGAACACGCAAACCCGGTTCTGTGCTTCACTATGAGAATGCCTGATGACAGAGATGTCCTTACACCGGATACAGCCCTTATAATAAGGATTGCGAACCTCGTACCCGCCCGCCACGTTACCGAAGGCAAGGGCGAAGTAGCGCCGTTGCCGCAATTCATAATGGACCTCCCGGCAGAACATGCGGCCGATGTCTCCGTCGATTCCACGGGAATGAAGGTACGAGAGCAGCGCATGGTGCTGCAACGGTACGACGAGCACGTCCTTCATGTCGGCTTCGACGGGTCGGGGCGTTGTCCCCGGAATCCGCACCCTTTGTATCGGGATAGCGTTCTCGTGCTTCCCTATATAGGCAAGCACTTCGCTCACGCTGTCCGTCTGGTAAAGGTGTTTGCCCAGTTCCACAAGGTCTCCGCCCGTCGCTGCGCCAAAGTCATACCATTCGTTGAGCCGGTCATTGACCTTGAACGACGGGGTACGCTCATTGCGTAGCGGCGACAAATACCAGTATTGTTTCGATGTTACACTCTGGGGGTGGTAGCCGAGACTGGCAAGATAGTCCACGATACGCAGTTGTTTTGCTTCCGCTATGGTCATGTCATTTTCTTTTCACTTGTTTTCAAAAAACGGTTTACTTTGGTTTTTCTCCTATATATACCCGGACCAAAGTAAACTAAATTATTTTTCACCTTCTGCGTCCTCGCATTCTTCGTCGAAAAGCAAGGCTTCGGTCGGGGTCACATCGTAATAAAAGAGCTTGTCCCGTTTGACGATCAGCTTCAGGTTTTCCGTCAGGTACTGCAGCAGTTTTATCATGACGCTGCGTCCCCGTTTGAACCCGATAGCCTCATAGGAAGCCATGAGAGCCTGCAGTACGTTCTCGAAACCTTTGATGGGCCTGTCCCCGAAAGCGGCGGAAAGCGCCTCCCGGTGCTGCTCGATGGACAAATCCATGAAGCTGCTCCGGGCCTTCGGTCTCACGCTGCCATCAAACGAATAGTTATCCACCATGACCGGCAATCCTTCGTCATCAACGGAAAAAGCAAACGGTTTGAACTCCTTCTCGCGGATATGCAGCGCATGAACTTCACTGATAACGGGATTCTCCGCACTCTTGGTGATGACCAGCACCGTTTCCGCCTTATTGCTCATTTCCGTGCCGATATGCCCGCGCACATTGTTGTCGCCTTTATTCAGGTGCAGCACACAATGGATATGCAGGTCGTATTTCGACGACCATTCCATCATCTTGTTGATAACCTCCACCGATTCGCTGGTGCTGTTGATGTCGAGCATCAGGTCGCGGATGCCGTCAATGATGACCAGCCCGTACCCTTTGTTCTGTCGCAGAGCGTAGTCGATGACCTCAATACGCACGGCCGGCGTGTATTCCCGCAGGCAAATGAAATCGAGATTCTCGTTGTCGGTTGTGGTGGGCAGTCCCGCCAGGCGGAGAATACGTTCCAACACGTTATGGCAATGGAAACGGCTCTGTTCGGTGTCCACGTACAAGATCCTGCGCTTGCCTTCGGGCAGATGCGCCCGGTAGTTCAAAACCTGCCGGCCCGCCAGTGACGCAGCGACAATAGCAGAGACATTAAACGTCTTTTTCGCCTTCGCCTTACCCGTCGAAGCGCTAAAATTGCCGAGCGTCGCTATGGTGGAGTTGTCGATCCATATAATCTGGGGCGGAGTCACGTAGGTGTCCGTGGCCTTTATCTGCGATGCCGTGAGAATATCCGACAGGCGATTCTCGTCCAGTTCCGCCCACGAGTTACGGTCAGTTCTTTTTTCGTTTTCCATAGCGCTTCTGGTTAAAGAACGGTTGGGTTGCGGATACTTCCGTCGCCATACGCATGGCATCGTCCACCGTAGGTTCGTAGTTTTGCAAGAGCCATGCGTCCAGCTCTTCCTTCGCGAAGTAAAGCATCTTGCCGCGAGGTTTGTAGTGCGGGATTTCCTTGTTCGATGTGAGTTTGTACAACATACTTTCGGACACGCCGATATACATGCACGCCTCTTGAAAAGTGAAGACTTTCTTGGTCGTGTAAATGGTATTTTCCAGTAAAGCCACACGCTCCAACAGACCTTCCACCGGTTCCAACTTCTTGAGAACCGCTTCTATGGCGGTCAGCCGTTCGCTTAACCGCTCCATGAATGTTGTTCTGTTTTGCATAAAATACATGTTAAAATTAGACAATGGAGAGTTACCTCCGTTATGCAGCGCGCTAACGGAGGTCAAAGTTATGTGATGTGAACCGGACAGCCGGAAATTCCGGCATGATACTATGCACGTATCACGGCAACTATCACTGTTTTATCTTTCACATACTTGGCTTTTTGGCACTTCGTGTCATATTTTCAGCCGACTGATGGCTTTTCGTATGCCGAGGTTTGCCGATGTAATGTTGTTCCTCGCCGCAGAGAGGGCAGACGAGAGGCTTGAAGCGGTAACATATCTTGTGCCGTCTTTGGACAACAGGAACCGCCCCTTGTCGAGAACCGACTGCCAGTGAGGTAGGATAAAGGTGTTTTCGAGCAACGCATCGAACAGAACCGCCACATGGCGGATATTGTTCACACGTATACAGAAATTCTCCTTGCAGGCAAAAAGCGCTTCCATGTCCTCGATGCGGAGAGTGGAAACGCAAAACAGATGATAAGCGTTGGCGCAAGCCACAATACCTGTCATCTGTTCACGGGAAAAATTGCAACCAAAGGAGAGAGGTGGAGCGTTTCTGGAATCTTCTATACGTGAAGAGTCGAACCATACTCCGGCAATGTCGTACTTTTGTTTCAAGGCCATGCACTCCTCGAAAGAAAATGTTTCTGCGGTAAAGAGGCTTTTGACGAGACTTGTACAATCGAGCAACAGCCCTCTGATGATATGAATGTTCATTTCATGGCAATTCCTGCAAACCGCACTGTTGCAGTCGATGTACCGGTGGCTGTTTATAAAGTCATCCACGTAGCGGCCATATCGTTTGCCGCCTGTCATGACGTCTTGAAGATAAAGCTCCCTTGCTTCGGAGAGCAACTCGTAAAATTCTTCCGCTACATCCTGTTCCGTAGCGAAGTGGTGCAGATGTGGTCTCCCTTCAAAAAAAGAGAGGACCTGTTGTTTTGTCCTTTCATGTCGAATTGTTTTTTATGGGTTTATACTTATTATAATAGTGGCATTACTTCGACCATTTGAAATATCGGAGAAAAGCCGGAAATATTTACCTTAAATTGAATTTGACATGTATGACTACATCAGTCGAATAGGCCGTTAACCAAATTGACTGCTTCGTCTTTTTTCTGGTTGATGATTTTGGCGTACACCTGTGTCATTCTCACGGAGGTATGGCCAAGCAGCTTCGATACGGTATAGAGATCCGCACCGAGCGTCAGCATCATGGTCGCGAATGTATGCCGGGCGGTGTGAAAAGTAAAACGCTTGGTGATTCCGGCCGCTTCGGCCCACGGTCTGAGATACTGATTGATATTTGAAGGCAGGTTGAACACAGGATCGTCTGCAGCCTTGTCCTCACGCTCCGGCATCCATTTCAACGCCTCGTTGGAGAGTGGCAGGTAAATCGGTTCTTTGGTCTTCTGCATAGCTACCGCCAGACGGTATTGGCCGTTATCGACAAAGACATTCTTCCATTTCAGGCCGACAATATCGCTGATACGCAGTCCGCAGAAGCAGGAGAACAGATAGGCATTTTTTACCCTCCCTTCCTGCATCGGAGTGGCAATCAATGCCCGTACCTCTTCGATGGTCATATAGGACCGCACGCTTTCCGGCATTTTGGGCTTCTCCGACTTTTCCATCTCGTTAAACGGATTTCTCAACAACCGTTTAGCCCGAACGGCAGCATTCAGGGCGCCATTGAATATCTGATAATAGGTGTTGCGTGTAGAAGCTGCTATCGGCTTTCCTTTAGGGCGGAAGGTTGTCAGCATGTAGTCGATATAGCCTTGGCAAAAAGCGAGGTCAACCCGATCCAATATAAATCTTTCCCCTGCATATTCTTTCAGGATATGGGTAACGGCTTTGATTTGACCGATGCCCTTCTTGTCGCGTTTCTCTTGGTACTCCAGATAGGTTTGCATCCAGTCCAGCAGATAAATCTTATCCGTATGGTTCACGATACCGGCTTCACCACTGGTCAGCTCGATAATACGTTTCGACTTGATGGCATTTGCGGCAGCCATTGTTATTTCATTTTGCCGACGGGTATTGCTGTCCGTTCCCGGAATAAGATACAGCTTCAGGTACTCGTATGTCCGTTTGCCGTTGCGGTATATATCCAGATACAGACTTTTGCTGCCATCGGACAAATCCTTCATCCGAAGACGGATTGGTTCTTTTACTTTTTTAGGCTTCTTTATTCGTGGCATAATCGTATTCTTTCATTCGTTATTTTTCGTATGCAAATGTACGAATTAAAACTGAAATCAAGAAACAAACAAGAAACAAAAATGTACCCAAAAAGAACCAATTAACAGAAAATAGTGAAAACAACTGAAAGAAATAACTACCCTATAAAGAACTGATATAAAGCATATTTAGTTGTATTTATTTGGATTTTATTTTCATCTTTAATATGCCTGTTTGTTTATTGAAAATATAGATAAAGTCATCAAAAGTTTAATAAACGGATAATATACATATACTATGCAGACAGATGCTTCAAATGTTACACTTCCCAGTTTATTCGCTAATAAGTGTTTCCGTATACCAAGCTATCAACGTGGATATGCTTGGGGGGAACCCCAACTCAATGATTTGTGGGATGATATTATGGACATTCAAAAGAATGGTACGACATACAGACCACATTATACTGGTGCCATAACATTACAGCAGATTGATCTAAGTGATTTAACACCAGCAGAAAGGAAATTATCTGCGTCTGGTATGGAGTATTACAATGTTGTTGATGGTCAGCAAAGATTGACAACCCTTGTTATTCTACTTAATACACTAGTTGAGAGAATTACAAAAGGTAAAAAACAATTGATAGAGAACTATATCAAGACAAAGCAACACGTATGTAGATTTGCATATGGAGATACTAACGGAAATAGTTATCGTTTTTTTATGAAAAACATTATGGGAGAAGCGAATACTCTTCCTTATAGTTCTACCATTTATACTGCAAATCTTGAATATGCATCTTCGTTTTTTGAAAGTAGATTATCAGCATTGAAGTCTAAAGAACTTAATGAGTTTCAAGAAAAACTTCTTACCTCATTAGTCTTTGACACAAAATATATCCAAAACAATTTGGATGTTCAGGCTGTGTTTGAGACAATGAATAATCGCGGTAAACCTTTGACAACTCTTGAAAAACTAAAAAATCGCTTGCTATATATGACCAGTAAGTTTGATGATACAGTTAATATAAAGGGACTTTCAGATGAGATCAATAATGGCTGGGGGCTGATATATGAAACTCTCGGCAAAAACAAGGATTCTTTGTTGAACGAAGATGAGTTCCTGTCAGCATATCTGACATTATTAAGGGAACCTGCTGATTATGCATTCTCAGAATCATTGGCAGAGATAAAAGTGTTTCAAATGTTTTGCAATCATGCCACTAAATATGACTTTAGTATGGCAAGACAACACGATGTGTCTATTAAAGAGCCAGTAGTGGATGAAAATAAAATTAAGACTTTTGTTTCTGGCATTGCAAATTTTGTAGGGCATTGGTACAATGTATATTTTCCAGACTTGAATACCGAAAGAGGTTTACATATACAGAAAATTCAGTATTTGAATGGATCAAAGGAAATGCGTATTTTTCTTGCGAAATTATTGATGATGGTAGATACTCAATCAGCTCTGGTTGATGACTGTCTGGCAATGACGGAGAAAGTTTTGTTTAAGAATGCACTTCCAGGGGTTTCTCTGTTGGATGAACGTCGTTTTGCAACTCGTGCTCGTGATTTACATAATGGAGAATTGTCACTAAATGAAGTTAAGAGCGAGTTGAATAACTTATTACTCAAGCCTATTGATATTCAATCTTTGATTGGTGGATTCCGATATTTGTTTACTTATGTGAGAGGCAATATTGGATTCCATCGTTGGGGAGCGCTTAAGTTCTTTTTAATGGAGTATGAGAATCACATACAGAAAAATGGCTTCCCTCATGTTAAGTGGGATAATTATGACAATGTTCAGATAGAACATGTAATGCCAAGGACGTGGAACAACCATTGGAGTCTTGAGATGAATGATTATTTGAATACACATCAGTCTTTGAATTATGACGAAGTTGAAAGAGCTAAAAATATACTTATTAATTCGTTGGGTAATCTAACTGTAATTCAGGATATTAAGAATGCTGGTGTTGGAAATAATCCTTGGAGTACGAAACAAAAAGCCTATGTTAATGGTAGTTACAGCGAGATAGAAATTGCCACGAATACATCTTGGCATCCTTGGGGACATGATTCAATAAAAGCTAGAGGAGAACAAATGCTCGATTTTATGTGTGATTATCTTGAACACTATAATCATCGTCCACTAATTATTACTCGAAATACTGAACAAGATGACTATACTGACATTCTGTTCTTTGAAGCTAAGTATAATTAAAACAAATCTATAATTTTAAGAAAACAATACCTTGAAATATAGATAAAATCTTCAAAAGCTTAAGAAGGGGATAACGTTGTGCCGCCATATCAATTAAATTAAAAATATTGAAATATGAAAACAATCTTGATAAATGATATTGAGCAGGCTATGCAAGGAGTGTTAAACAACGAGCAAATGAGCCAATTGCGAAAGGTACTTGAATATACTTTCCGCAACATCAACGTGTCTTCAAAAAGCAGTGACGAACAGGTTAGTGATGATAGTATGAAACTGATAGATAACTTTCTTTCTGCCAAGCGAGTAGAGGGTTGTTCTGATAAATCTATACACTATTATAGGAGTACATTGAATAATGCAATCCGTAAGATTGAAAAGAATGTTCGTCATATTACTACTGATGATCTTCGTAACTACTTAAATGAGTATCAACAAACAAGTGGTGCTACAAAGGTCACAGTAGATAATATACGCAGAATTTTATCAAGTTTCTTTTCTTGGCTTGAAGATGAAGATTATATAGTGAAAAGTCCTGTAAGGAGGATTCATAAGGTGAAGGTTGGTAAGACAGTAAAAGAAACTTATACTGATGAAGCATTAGAACAGATGCGTGATTACTGTGATGGGATTCGAGATTTGGCATTGATAGACTTGTTGGCTTCAACCGGAATGCGTGTAGGGGAGTTGGTAAAACTCAATCGAGAAGATATAGATTTTCAGAATCGTGAGTGTATTGTTACTGGTAAAGGAGATAAGCAGCGGAAGGTCTATTTTGATGCTCGTACGAAGATACATCTGCAACGCTATTTAAATGAGAGAAATGATAATAATCCGGCTTTATTTGTTTCTTTATTAGCGCCTTATGAACGGTTGCAAATTAGTGGTGTGGAAATCCGATTGCGTAGGTTGGGACGAGAGCTGAATATACCAAAGGTGCATCCTCATAAATTTCGTCGTACATTGGCTACAATGGCGATAGATAAAGGCATGCCTATAGAACAAGTTCAACACCTCCTTGGGCACCAAAGCCTTGATACAACATTGCAATATGCAATGGTTAATCAAACGAACGTAAAATTGTCTCACCGTAAATTCATTGGATAGTATGTCGCAATTTATCGAGATGTTTGGAAATCCATTATTTAATACCAAAAAGTGGAGATGGTACTCCAATATTAATAATGTTGTAACCATAGTTCTTGGTAGTACTCCTAATACCAAGGAACCAAAATATTGGGATGGAGATATTAAATGGATCACTCCAGCGGAGATGGATGATGAGACTTTTATGATAAATGATACTTTAAGACATATAACGGAATTTGGTGTAAAATCTGCCAATCTTACTAAGTTACCGGTAGGTTCTGTTTTATTTTCAACACGTGCTCCTATCGGTAAAGTAGGTATTGCTGCTGCTGAAATGTATTGTAATCAAGGCTTTAAAAGTTTTATCTGTTCAAATCAAGTAGATAGTATATTTCTATATTATACACTTAAATTGAATAAAGAATACTTGTGCTCATTGGGAACAGGAACGACATTCAAAGAATTATCAAAAAAGACTGTAGAAGGATTAAAGCTCGGAGTTCCTCCTTTTGACCTACAAAAACAATTTGCTATAATATACAAACAGGCCGATAAATCAAAATTTGGCGACTTCAAATCGCAATTTATCGAGATGTTATTTAAAAAACCTATCACTGGTAAAATAGGAGATCTTGTAGATAAAAAAATATTTAGTGTAAAAAAGATTCATTCTATGAATGATATTATAGAGTATATTGACATATCCTCTGTAGAAAGGTCTAATCATTCAATTGTTGAGACTACTTCTTATGTTGTTTCTAATGCTCCATCAAGAGCACAGCAGTGTGTGAGATTGGATGACATATTAGTATCTACAGTTCGCCCTATAAATAGGAACATTGCAGTTGTAAATAGTGATAAAAACAATTTAGTCGCTTCAACTGGCTTTTGTGTTTTGCGTCCAAAGCTTGCCTTCAAAGAATACTTACTTGCGATTGTTCAATCAGATAAATATACAGAAGCAATGATAGATAAGGCTAGTGGTGGATTATACCCAGCTGTGAACAATGGAGATGTTCTGAATTATGGTATATATATACCTGATGAAGAATTTGCTAAAAAGTTTTCACTGATATATCAACAGGCCGATAAATCAAAATCTTATGTTCGGATAGCATTAAAAAATTTAGAATCCATATTAGGATATTGTATAAGGCAAGTAGCTTAGTCAAATAGATATAAACGAAAAATATTATATAGTTATGTTTAACGAAGATAATACAGTAGAGCAAATGCTCATAAATGCAGCTACTCAAAGTGGCTGGCAATATGTAAAGACTAGTGATGTGCCACGAAGCACTGATTCAGTTCTGGTTGAATCATGGCTACAAGAGGCGTTGATCAGACTTAATCCTATCACGCTTCAACAGGCCGAACAGGTGATCTATAAACTTCGTGCGGCTATTACCAGTGGGGGAAATTTCGATGAATTGGTGACAGCCAATGACCGTTTCCGGGCATTATTGTTTACTGAGAATACAGAACCATTTGGAAAAGATGGTGAATATATACCTATTCGTTTCTTTAGCGATGATCCTACTGAAGATTATTGTGTGGTTACCAATCAGTGGGAATATCCTCGTCCGTCTGTAGATGGAGGTAAACGATTGGATTTGGTTTATCTTATCAACGGTATTCCTGTCTGTATCGGAGAAGCGAAATCACCTGTAAGGCCTCAAGTTACATGGGCAGATGGGGCTACAGATATGCTACATTATGAAAAGAGTATTCCTGAGATGTTTGTTCCTAATGTCTTGACCTTTGCTACGGAAGGAAAAGAACTTCAATATGCAGGAATCTGTGCGCCAGTAGATAAATGGGGACCTTGGTTTAAGGATGAGCAGCGCCAACATGGAACGATTGAGTCTGTAAAAAGTAATGTAGTAAGCTTAGTTGAACCTAATCGATTGCTTGATATCTATCGTTATTATAGCGTATTTACAGGAACATCATCAGGTAAGAAAATAAAGATTGTATGCCGTTATCAACAATATTTAGGTGGTGAAGCAATAGTTCAACGAGTGCTTAAAACCTATCGAGAGAAGCAAGGACCGAAGAAAGGTCTCATTTGGCATTTTCAGGGTTCAGGTAAATCTTGGTTAATGGTATTTGCTGCACAAAAGCTTCGTTTGCAAAACGAATTACACGCTCCGACAGTTGTAATTGTGGACGACCGTATTGATTTGGAAGATCAGATTACTGGTGATTTTACTCGTGCAGAAATCCCCAATATTGAATCAGCCAAAACAAAAGAGGAGTTGGTAGCATTCTTCAAACAAGACCAACGTAAGATTTTAATTACCACAATCTTTAAGTTTGGTGATGTGGAAGGTGTACTTAATGAGCGAGACAATATCATCTTGTTGGTTGATGAAGCTCACAGAACACAAGAAAAAGATTTGGGACAGAAGATGAGAAACGCATTGCCTAATGCATTTTTCTTTGGTCTTACAGGTACGCCTATCAATAAGCGAGATAAAAATACTTTCCTTGCTTTTGGTGCAGATGAAGATATGGAGACAGGAGGTTATATATCAAAATATACATTCCAAAATTCTGTTGAAGATGGTGCTACGCTTGAACTGAATTTCCAGACTGTTCCAGTAGAAATGCATCTTAATGAGAAGCAATTACAGGAGGAATTTGATGAATTGACTGATCAGATATCTGATGCAGAAAAGAATGAACTGGTTAAACGAACCTCTGTAGAAGCATTTTTCACTGCTGAAAAACGTATTAATGATGTTGCTCGCTACATTGTTAACCATTTTAAGGCTTATGTGGAACCTAGTGGAATGAAAGCGCAAGTTGTTGTGTATAATCGTGATTGTTGTGTAAAATACAAGAAAGCCATCGATGCTTTGTTAGGTACAGAAGATGCTACGACGATAGTGATGCATACGGCTGGAGATAAGGCGGATGATTATAAAGAGTATCGTAGAGATAGAGATCAGGAAAAGAAACTGCTTGATCAATTCCGTGATCCATTATCTCCAATAAAAATGGTAATAGTTACTTCTAAACTTCTTACAGGTTTTGATGCTCCTATACTTCAATGTATGTATCTTGACAAGCCAATGAGAGATCATACGCTTTTACAAGCTATTTGTCGTACGAACCGAAAATATACCGTGGATAAAAAGTGCGGTTTGATTGTGGATTTTGTAGGTGTATTTGATAATGTGGCAAGGAGTCTTGCATTCGATGAAGAGACAGTTAAAACGGTTGTAAAGAATATTGATGAAGTTAAAGCTTTAATACCTAATTTCCTACAAGAATGCCTTGACTTCTTCCCAGGAGTTGACCGTACGATTGGTGGTTGGGAAGGTCTTCAAGCCGCTCAGCAGTGCTTGCTGGATGATAAGACAAAAACTGATTTTGCACGCCATTTTGCCCGATTGTCTAAAGCTTGGGAAACAGTAAGCCCCGACATCATGCTTGCTCAGTATCAGTCAGATTATACTTGGCTGGCACAAGTTTATCAGAGTGTTCGTCCTGTTGGAACTAGCGGTTCACTTATATGGACATTATTAGGTGCCAAAACTATTGAAATAATTCATCGTAATATAGATACGATTGATATAGGGACACCTCTTGAAGATTTGGTAGTTGATGGTGATGTAATTGATATGGTATTGGAGCAGGCAAAGGACAATCCTAAAAAGATTCTGGAAGTTGAGAAAATGTTACGTTTAAGATTGGGTGAGCACCGTGGTGATCCAAAATATAAGGCATTTGCAGAAAAGTTGGATGAACTTCGCCGTCACATGGAGGAAAATCTTATTACAAGTATTGACTTCCTTCGCAGCTTGTTGACTCTTGCCAAAGAAGTACTTGAAGAGGAAAAGAATTCCAATCAGCCACTTGACAAACGTGAGCAGGCAAAAGCTGCGCTTACAGAATTGTTTGAATCAATAAAGACTGAAAATACTCCTATCATTGTAGAACGTGTTGTCGCTGATATTGATGAAAACGTGGTAGCTATTGTACGTAAGTTTAAGGACGCTTTTAAAAGTATTACTGCTCAACGAGAGATAAAAAAGAAGCTACGTTCAATTCTTTGGATTAATTATCAAATCAAAGACCAAGAGGTCTTTGATAAGGCTTATCAGTATATTGAGATGTATTACTAAGTACTTGAAGTTTGAGAAGTTTTAAGTGACTTAAAAATGGGTATGACTAAAAATGGATAGAATAGAGAACGCTATAAATAATCTCTTGATTAAGCCAAATGAGGCTTTAAAGTCACGTATCGAAGAGGTATGGTATTGTATTGACATACCAGACACTAATTCGAAGGGGTATTGTTATTGTCTAAAAGTTGATGCTAATGGTACGTTAAGACTTAAAGATTTAATAGATTATCTTGATACTCGAATAGTTGATTATGCAATTCCCAAAAAAGAAATTGATGAAGCGAAAAATGATTTTAATAACACTGGATCTACAAGAAAAATCATTCAGTTAAAAAAGAAAGCTGAAAATCTTTTTACTGATTTGAATAAAACTGGTGAAGGTGGTGAAATCTTATTATATATTCTTACACAGGATATTTTGAAGCTTCCTCAACTGATAAGTAAAATGTCTTTAAAGACATCTCCCAAAATGCATTATCATGGAGCAGATGGTATCCACTTCCAATATGATAGCATAACTGGAAATTTAGAACTTTATTGGGCTGAGGCTAAAATGTATCAGGACCTAAATGCAGCTATGGTAAGTTGCTTTGATAGCTTAAAAGGTTTTCTACTTGATCCGAAAGGTTGTAAATCTACACAAGAAAGAGATATTGATTTGATTACATCGAATATACACCAAAATATAAATAATGAGGCTATTGAGGATATACTTGTAGAGTATTTTGACAAAGATAAAGAACAGTCAAATCATTTAGTTTATAAGGGCGTATGTTTTATTGGATTCGATTATGATAAATATCCAAGTAATACAGATATTACAAAAACGACTGCAGATATAAAAAATGCTATATTAGTAGAGTATGACAAATGGCACAATAGCGTAGGAGACAAGATAAAAGAACATATGAATCTTGATAAAAAAGAGATTCATGTGTTTTTGATGCCTTTTCCTTCCGTTGATGAATTTAGACAATATTACCTTCAAACAATTAAATGATGTTAGCTGAAAAAGTTTATAATTTAAGTAGTTTCAATCGTCAATATGAGGCTTTACTCATATTATCTGTTTGTGAGACCATCCCTAATTTAGTTTGGGATAGGGATAAATCTGATTTATTATCTCAAATAGATTGGAATAATATGCTGAGTATAGCATCTCTGTTTAGCTATTGTAATGAAAGTAAATATTTGGATGCGGCTCTTCGTATAGCTCAAACGTGTCTAGTACAAGAAGAAACTAGCGAAAATCAGAAAAATGCAGCTGCATTTATACTAGATAATTTAACAAATAAACCAGCACTTAAAATTGCATTAGATAAGCAGTTTATAAAAAAGGACTTTAGAGATAATTATCCTTTTGCATTGAGACTTCAGCAAAGCAAATCAGATATTGAACATACGATAATAGTAAATGATGAAGTATTCCTTTTAAATAGGTTCCAAAAAGAAGTTTATTATGCATATAAACATAATGAAACAATAAGTATATCTGCACCAACCTCGGCAGGTAAATCTTACATTCTATGTACTCTTTTGTTAGAGGAATTGACAGAAGGCAATAAGAATATTGTTTATGTTGTGCCAACAAGAGCACTTATAAGTCAGGTAGAAGCTGATTTAAAAGCACTACTGAGACAATATAATTTAGAGAATCAAACTAATATAACAACAGTACCACCTCAGGAAGATATTTTAGATAAGAAATCCAATGTCTTTATTTTTACGCAGGAACGTCTTCATTGGTTTTTATATGGGAATTCTAATTGTAAAATTGATATTCTTATTATTGATGAGGCTCAGAAAATTGAAGATGGGAATAGGGGAATTTTGCTTCAACAAAAAATAGAAGATGTTGTTAAAGCAAATCCTGAAATAAAGGTATTCTTCTCCAGTCCATTTACCTCAAATCCGGAGATACTTCTGGATAATGTCATTAATAATAGCCGGAAAAGTAAGGTTAATACTCAGTATATTGCAGTTAATCAGAATCTTTTATATGTTTCTCAGGTACCGAGAAAAATCAGAGAGTGGCAAATTCATTTATGTACTGTTAAAAACACTATTTTGTTGGGGAAAATTGTAATGACAGATCGTCCAACAACAGAACTGCATAAAATAGTTCATACAGCTTATCAAATATCGAATAGAGGTGGATGTTTGATTTATAGTAATGGGGCTGCAGATGCAGAGGATACAGCAAATTTACTTTACGATCTGCTGCCAGAGTGTGAACAAGATCCTGAAATTGAAGAACTAGTTAAATTAGTACAGAGCACTATTCACACCCAATATGTTTTAGCAAAAGTTTTATCAAAGGGAATTGCATTTCATTATGGAAATATGCCTTTGCTTATAAGAAATGAAATAGAGAGATTGTTCTCTATAGGTAAAATAGAATATTTGATCTGTACTTCAACTTTATTGGAGGGGGTTAATCTTCCTGCTAAATCTATTATTATAAGAAAACCATCAAGAGGTAGAGGAAATCCATTGAATCAAAATGATTTTTGGAATTTGGCGGGTAGAGCAGGACGATTGGGAAAAGAATATAGTGGAAATATATTTTGTATAGAACCATTAAAATGGGATATTTATCCTGCACCAAATAAAACGAAACAAGAAATTAAAAGAGCATTAAATGTTGTAGAAAGTAAAGGGGATGAACTTCTGGAATATATCCGGTGTGGGGCACCCAGAAAAAAGGCAGGAAAGTGTCCAGATTTAGAATTTGCTTTTGGATATTATTATATAAAGTACGTTTTGGACAAAGAGAATGCACCTTCAACTTCATTTTATGATAACTTGTTGTGTGAGTTGAGAACTCTGCAATCGATAATTACATTACCAGCTTCAATTATTAAGAAAAATCCTGGCATATCACCTTTAGCGCAACAACAACTTTATAATTATTTTACTGACCATATTAATGACATAGATACACTGATTCCTGTGTATCCTAATGACTCTAATGCTTTAAAGGAATACAGAAACCTTATAGAAGTTATAGGACAAACGATATCAGATTATCCACAACAATTAAATGTTCCTAGAGCAATATTATTGATCAATTGGATGTCAGGGAAACCGTTGTCGTATCTTATTCGTAAAAGTTATGATTCTTATAAAAGGAATGGTTATAACAAAAAACTTCCAGTTGTTATCAGAGAGGTTATGGAGAACGTTGAAAATTTTGTTAGATACCAATTCGCTAAAGATTCAAGTTGCTATGTCGATATTTTGCGATATGTTCTTGAAATAAATAGAAAAAATGATTTACTTAATAATATTCCACAATTAAATCTTTGGCTAGAGTTTGGTGTATCACAAAAGACCCATCTTTCATTGTTGGCTTTAGGACTAAGTCGTAATACGGTTATAGAGTTGACTAAATATATTACATCTACGGAGAAATCAAAAGAGGAATGTTTAAATTGGTTAAGATCATTGAATTTAGACGAATTGGATATGTCTCCAATAATTGTAGAAGATATTAGGAGAATTATATGATTATTGCATAGGATACAGTCCAAAATTTAGTTGTAAAAAATAATAACGACTTATTCAAAGTCTTATAATCGTTATGTAATTTTTTTATGTTGATAATATCGTTTCTTTAGCACGTTTCTTATATATATTAAGCAAGTAAAATGTGACAAGAGTTACAGTTTGAAAACTATAATTCTTGTCACATATTTATTTTTTTAGAACAGAAAGCTATTTGTATAAAATTTTTAACAGTGCCGTTTTTGTGATTAAAGACTATTATTGGTACAACCTATCACATAATAAACAGATTTTATATTTTAGCTTTATTATATGATAGGTTAGATGTCTCAAAATATAGTTTATATCAGCAACCACTTCCGTCTATATTACATGATATTCCTTCTGTAATTGGTCTTGAAGTAAGTCCGGCTTCTTCTGGTATAAGTGTAACAGAACCATCCTCTAGAACAAAGCATGGAATACCTGCAGCTCCAACTTTTTTCGCTTTATTAAAAACAGGATTATTATCACGGATCCTTAGAAATTCCTTTAAATATTTTACATGCGAACCTATGTCTATAATCTCATATCTGTCGTCTCCCTGTATTTGCTCTTCTACATAAATACAGTCCGGACAAGTATTCATACTATAAATTTTAATCATGATGTATATTGTTGTAAATTATTACTATTGTGCTAGGTATTAATAGTGAAAAACAAAAGATGTATCTCAAAAGTATGAAATGTCTTTTAAATATAAAAGTGCTTATTGCTTTTTTATACAATTCTACGTTATGTGATACAATCGTTTTTTGATGAATTGATGAAATGATGAGGTTATTGTTTGGATTTTGATTATGTCAATTTAGAATAAAAGTATGGTTTTAATGTCACCTTAAAAAAGTTTTTTGTTAGATACTATTTTCCGATGCAAAACTTCCTGAATATATTCCCCAACACTTCATCATTCGTTACTTCTCCCAAGATATCATTAAGATAGAAGATACATTCGCGAATATCCTGGGATAAGAAATCACCTGATAAACGAGCAGATAAACCATCTTGGACACGATGGATGGCATCGAGAGCATGGGAGAGGGCCCCGAAGTGTCGGATGTTGGTAACGATGACGTCGCTCTGTGAAATTTCTGGGAGAGAAGCGTCCTTTACCAAGAGGGATTGTAGTGCATCGGTGTTTTCGTGCTGCTTGGCTGAAATGAATAGAGTGTCTCCTTCATCAAGAGGCAGATAGGAAAGGGCCATTTGTGCTTCTGGTGAAAGAAGGTCGGACTTGTTGAAGAGACGGATGAGCTTCTTGCCTTTGCAATGGGGAAGAATCTTCTGAGCCAATGAGGCATATTGCGTCTGGGCGGTGGTACTGTCTATAACCCATAGGACGATGCTGGCTTGCTCTAACTTTTGGAATGTACGTTCGATGCCGAGACTTTCAATTCTGTCACTTGTCTCACGGATGCCGGCAGTATCAATAAAGCGGAAGGTAATACCGCGTAAGTTAATCGTGTCCTCAATGACATCACGGGTCGTCCCGTGAATATCACTGACGATGGCACGCTCTTCATTCACCAGCAGATTGAGAAGGGTCGATTTGCCGGCATTCGTTTCACCGATAATTGCTACGGGGATGCCGTTCTTTACTGCATTTCCCACGCTGAAGGAATGTACCAGGTGGGCAATGATGCTTTCTATCTGCGTTGCCAGCGTACATAATTGGCTGCGGTCAGCAAATTCTATATCCTCCTCGCTGAAGTCTAACTCCAGTTCGATGAGGGAAGTGAAGTCCAACAGACGAGTCCTTAGGGCGCGAAGCTCATTGCTGAAGCCTCCACGCATCTGGTTCATCGCCAGACGGTGGGTTGCTGCGTTCGAGGAGGCTATCAGGTCGGCTACTGCCTCAGCCTGGCTAAGGTCCATTTTGCCATTCAGGAAGGCACGTTGGGTATATTCTCCGGGGTTGGCACTGCGACATCCGTTGGCAATGAGCAGTTGCATGACTTGCTGGAGGATGTACGATGAGCCATGGCACATGATTTCCGTAGCATCTTCGCCGGTGTAGGAGTGAGGACCGCGAAACAGACTTACCAGGACCTCATCAATCAGTTCACCGGTATCTGCGCATATTTGTCCGTAAGCCAGTGTGTGCGACTTGCGTTCTGACAGGGCTGCACCTGTTGCCGGCGTGAATATGCGCTCCGTGATTTCAATGGCGCGACTGCCGGAGACGCGGATGACACCTATGGCACCTCCTTGTGCCGTGGCAATGGCACAGATAGTATCTTCGTTGATAAGTTGCATAAGCTTTTTAGAGAGGGTTAACGTCCTATACAAGTGTACTCAAAGCCGAAATTCTTGATTTCGTTGGCATCATAGATGTTACGTCCGTCAATGATAAACGGACGGTTCATCAGCTTGCGCACGACATTCCAGCTGGGCAGACGGAATTGCTTCCATTCGGTGATGACCAGCAGCGCATCGGCATTCAAGGTGGCGTCGTACATGTCTGCGGCATATTCCACACGGTCACCGATACGCCGACGGCATTCATCCATGGCGACAGGGTCAAATACACGCACCTTGCAGCCGGCGTCCAATAGGAGTTTGATGGTGACCAGTGAGGTGGCTTCACGCATGTCGTCAGTCTCAGCTTTAAAAGCCAATCCCCAAATGGCAACCGTCTTGTCGTTGAGCACACCGCCATAGTGGGCACTGAGCTTACGGAAAAGGATGGACTTCTGTCGCTCATTGACTTCCTCTACGGCTTTGAGTACCCGCATGTCATATCCATTCTGTTCAGCGGTTTTGATGAGAGCCTTTACATCTTTGGGGAAACAGCTTCCGCCATACCCACAACCGGCATAAAGGAATTTGCTGCCAATGCGGGTATCTGCCCCGATGCCCTTGCGTACCATGTTGACATCAGCTCCTACCAGTTCACAGAGGTTGGCAATGTCATTCATGAAGCTGATGCGGGTAGCCAGCATCGAATTGGCTGCATATTTGATCATTTCGGCGGACGGAATGTCGGTGAAGATAACCCGGAAGTTGTTCAGGAGGAAAGGACGATAGAGTCGGGTCATCAACTCCTTGGCCTTATCTGATTCTACACCGACGACTACGCGGTCAGGGCTCATGAAGTCCTTGATGGCAGCTCCTTCCTTGAGGAACTCCGGGTTGGATGCCACGTCGAAGGGGATATTAACTCCACGTTTGGCTTGCTCTTCCAGGATGACGGCTTTTACCTTGCGGGCGGTCCCGACGGGGACGGTTGATTTCGTGACCAGCAATACATAGTGTTGCATCTCACGTCCCACAGTGCGTGCCACTTCCAGTACGTAGCTTAGGTCGGCGCTTCCGTCTTCGTCAGGGGGAGTACCTACTGCACTGAAGACAATCTCCACGTCATTGAGGCAACTCGTCAGGTCAGTTGTAAAATGCAGGCGTCCCTCACGTTGATTGCGGAGCACCATTTCGTCCAGTCCAGGCTCATAGATAGGCACTTGACCCTGTTGCAGGTTATATATCTTTTGTTGGTCTACGTCGACACACGTTACATTGACTCCCATTTCGGCAAAGCATGTTCCGCTAACGAGTCCTACGTAGCCGGTTCCTACGATTGCGATGTTCATATCTTTTGGTTCTAGTTGCTGATTGGTGAGCAAAGGTACAAACTTCGCACCATATACAGTGGTATGAAGTTGAAATTCTTCATCTACTCCCACTCAACGCAGCAGAATCACTTCATGATCCTCCCACCCGGGAAGAACACTTCGCCATCTCCGCTGACGTCGAAAAGGCCTACGCCGTATTTGTCGGCAAGAGCCTTGGCACATTCGAAGGCTTCGCCGGCAACGGACCATCCGAAAGCCACATAGATGACGTGATGTCCGATGGCATAATCCGCCAGGTGCTTGTCACCCGGGTCAATGTCGGGGAGGAGGGGGAGGTTCATGTTCGGGAAGGTCTGGACCATTTCACCATACCAGCCCTGCAGACTGTCCGAAGCCAGAGAGGGATTGTTGTAGTCATGTTCACCATTCCATTCGGTCTGTTCGTCGTACCAACGTAAAAAGTCCTTGTATTTCTTAGGTGCTTTGTCGCTTTCAAAAGCCATCAGGTCGTAACTCATAATATTCAAATATTTTTTGTGGTTAAAGAACTAGGTTGCCGGTTTTATTACCGTGAAAAACTCATGCCCGAAAGTTTGGAGACTGCTAGGGCGGGGGACTGGATGTCGGTACTTTCATGGTCATGCTTCGATTGGTTCAGGTGTTTACTATTATTATTGCTGACGGAAGCTTTCATACGGACGGGATTCCGATAAATATACCTCTTGGTCTGTCAAACGGATTTGATAACCGTTGGCTTGTCGTCGGCAACTTGTTCGTCAAAGGTAAGATAAACTGCTGAAAATACAAATGTTTGTCTCTGATATTTTTGGTTGGAGAGTGAATCCGGTTGGACGTCCTGCGGATGACAAAAAGAAATTGATAAGGCGGATGGGCTATACAAGTTTGTTCAAATCTTCTTTTTCTGCTAACTCATGCTTTTTGAAAATCCGATAATCTGGAGATGAAACGTGAATGATTGCAAACGAAACGTCCGAAAAAAGTCTTTGATTTTAGAAAACTTATACATTCTGTTCTCGAAAAACAGACAAAACGTGCCCGGAAAAATATTGTTTCGCGAGCCAAACAATATAGTTTGGGGCGTCAAACAATATAGTTTCCCCTCCCAAACACAATTGTTTCGTGCCCGAAAGTCAAATCTTTGGAAAATGGAAGCGAAAAATTCCGAGTTTCGCACTCCAGAAGGTGGGCTGTGTCAACAAATCGGAAGGTAACGTGGAAGAGGGAGTGTGGGGCTTGGGATAGTCGTAATGGGAGATTGTGTGTCTGTCATGCATCAAAATGATGCTGCCTGACGTGAACCGGCAGCAATGTGTATTTTGCGAATCGCCTGAGAAGGCCTTCGGAATCCACCGGACTGTATTTTGGTGCGAGGAAAGGCATTCTCAGGCGGTTCATTTGACATTTTGACAGTCTGCTACTCTTGTCCTATCAGGGCGTGGAGTCGCTGTCAACGTTTCGAGATGGTGAAGATGAACTCCAGTCCTCCGGTGGAGGCTATGCGGGCAAAGATGGTACCCCCGTGGAGGATGACGGCATTTTTCACAATGGCGAGTCCCAGTCCCGTGCCACCCAACTTTCGCGAGCGTCCCTTGTCTACACGGTAGAAGCGTTCGAATATGTGGTCCAAGTGCTCGGGGGCGACGCCGACCCCGTTGTCGGCAAAGCTGAAGCGGTAATATTCGGGAGTCTCCATGACACATTTGATGGTGATGGTCACGTTCGGCCCTGCATAGGCAATGGCGTTGTCGGTGAGGTTACGGAAAATGGAGTAGAGCATGGAGGGATTGCCTTGTACCTTCATGGGCGGATGGACCAGTTGCAGGAAGCGCATCCCTCTCTCGTTCAGCTGCAAGGCGACATCGGCGTGCACATTGGCAATGATGTGGCACAAGTCGACTTCCTCCATGGCGATTGATTGTGACGCTTCATCCATGCGGGTCAGCAGGGAGATGTCACGCAGGAGGCTGGACAGGCGGTTGCTTTGTGCATAGCAGCGTTCCATGAACTGGTTACGCTGTGCCTTGTCCATATCCGGGTTGGAGATGATGGTTTCCAGGTAGCCTTGTATGCTGCTCACCGGGGTCTTCAGTTCGTGGGCGATGTTTTGGGTCAACTGACGTTTGAGGCGCACTTTGTCCTCTTCGCTCCGCTTCACCTGGGTGTAGAGTTGCACGATGTGGTGGGAGATTTCACCCAGTTCGTTGTTGGGGAACTCGAAATGGAACTGTGCCAGGTCTTCGTCGTTTTCCGCCTGCTGGGCAAAGCGGCGCAGCTGACTGATGGTCTTCCCAAGGTTGCTGGTGTACTTGTAGTAGATGTATCCCAGGACGAGGATTAATGCCAGGGAGAACCACAGGTAGCGCCAGTCGATGGACAGCTCGTCGATGAGGTCGGCACTGTTGTAGGGCAGTGCGGTGCGGACAATGAGTCCCTTCTCCTTGAAGTAGGTGGCGGAATAGAAGAAATCGTTGTTGAGTGTATGGGATTTGCGCTGGATGGAGTAGCCGCTTCCTTTTTCCAGCGCCTGTTTCACTTCCGTCCGGTCACGGTGGTTCGTGGTTTGGGCGGCATCCTTTTCGTTGTCAAACAGGACCGTCCCATCCGTCTTGATGACCGTCACCCGCAAGTCCGGCATGGTGTGGAACCGGGTGTAACGCGTCAGCAGGGAATCGTTCCAGGGTTTCTCGGTTTCGGTCAGGTGCTCGTACATCTGCACGTTGTAGGCTTGCAGACGTGTGTTCAGCACTTCGATGCGGTAGGACTTCTCCCGTTGATACTGGTAGATGAGGAAGCATGCCGCAAAGGAGAGGAACAGCAGCAGAACAGACAGGAACAGACGCTGGCTGAATGAAATCATTCGGGTGATGGACATGGTTATGAAAGGAACGGTTTAAGTTTATTTTTCATCGAAACAGTATCCGTAGCCAAGGCGGGTGATGATGTGTTTCCCGTAGTCGCCGATTTTTTTACGCAGACGGGTGATGTTCACGTCGACGGTGCGGTCGAGTACGTAGACTTCATCACTCCAGATTTTGGCAAGGATGTCTTCGCGGGAGAATACCTTTCCCGGTGATTTGAGCAGGAGTTTCAGGATTTCGAATTCCTTTTTCGTGAGAGCCACGTCTTCTCCATTGATGGTCACGCGTTTCTGGGCGATGTCCATGCTCAGTCCGTGGTAGGTCAGTATGTCGGGTTGTGCCGCTTGGGTTTCAGCGGTACGTCGGAGAACCGCCTTGACACGTGCCACGACTTCGCGCAGGGAGAACGGTTTGGAGATGTAGTCGTCTCCCCCGAGGTTGAAGCCTGTGACGGTGTCGTTTTCCGTGTCCCGGGCTGTGATGAAGATGATGGGGATGGAAGCCGTGTTTTTGTCCTTTTTCAGCATACTTGCCATTTTGAAACCGGAAATCTCGCCCATCATCACGTCCAGAAGCAGGAGGTTGTAGCGGGTCAGGTCCAGTTTGAGGGCTTCTTCCGCCGAGTTGGCAGTGTCGACCCAGAACCCTTCATTTTCCAAGTTGAACTTCAAGATCTCACACAAGTCTTCTTCGTCGTCGACGACCAAAATTCGAATATCGTTCATACCTATTTCTTTTAATGTTGCGAACACATTTCTCTGGATGCAAAGGTCCAGCATCTTTGTTACGAAGATATAATATCCATGTTACGATTTTATGACAGATTCTGTATTTGTTGTCCTCTATTAATAAGGATATACAAAAGTAAACTTTTTCGTATGAAATAAGTGTGACAATCGACAATTTTATGGCATTCCGCTAAAAAATAACGGCGGAAAGTAGCTCTCTCCTTCACAAATTATATTATTTTTGTCGACGTTAGCACGGGAGTGCATTTGTTTCCGTCACCTGGGCGGAAGCAGACTGTCGCGCTGGCACCCAATCAGAGAATAATCAATAACACTTTAAAATTAGATAAAAACAGAATGGGTAGAGTTTTAATTATTGGCGCAGGTGGTGTTGGAACCGTTGTGGCGCACAAAGTAGCACAGAATCCTGACGTGTTTACAGACGTGATGATTGCAAGCCGTACGAAGGCAAAGTGTGACAACATTGTGAAGGCTATCGGTAATCCGAACATCAAGACTGCGCAGGTGGATGCCGACAATGTAGACGAACTGGTGGCTTTGTTCAATGAGTTCAAGCCGGAGATTGTCATCAATGTGGCACTTCCGTATCAGGACCTGACCATTATGGAAGCCTGTCTGAAGGCAGGTGTGAATTACCTGGACACTGCTAACTATGAGCCGAAGGACGTGGCACATTTCGAATACAGCTGGCAGTGGGCTTACAAGCAGCGTTTTGAGGAGGCCGGTCTGACAGCCATCCTGGGTTGTGGCTTTGACCCGGGAGTGAGTGGCATTTATACGGCTTATGCAGCCAAGCACCATTTTGACGAGATTCAGTATCTCGATATCGTGGACTGCAACGCCGGAAACCACCACAAGGCTTTTGCCACCAACTTCAATCCGGAAATCAACATCCGCGAAATCACGCAGAACGGACGCTACTATGAAAATGGCAAGTGGGTGACCACCCAGCCGTTGGAAATCCACAAGTCGCTGACTTATCCGAACATCGGTCCGAGAGATTCCTACCTGCTTTACCATGAGGAGCTGGAGTCGCTGGTGAAGAACTACCCGACCATCAAGCGTGCACGTTTCTGGATGACATTCGGACAGGAGTATCTGACTCACCTGCGGGTCATTCAGAACATTGGTATGGCACGCATCGATGAGGTGGACTACAACGGAGTGAAAATCGTGCCGCTGCAATTCCTGAAGGCCGTTCTTCCCAATCCGCAGGATTTGGGTGAGAACTACGATGGCGAGACATCCATCGGATGCCGCATCCGTGGTCTGAAGGACGGCAAGGAACGTACCTATTATGTATATAACAATTGCAGCCACCATGCCGCTTACCTGGAGACCGGTATGCAAGGCGTCAGCTACACGACCGGTGTGCCTGCGATGATTGGTGCCATGATGTTCCTCAAAGGGTTGTGGAAAAAGCCGGGTGTCTTCAACGTGGAAGAGTTTGACCCGGATCCCTTCATGGAGCAGCTGAACAAACAGGGATTGCCCTGGCACGAAGTGTTTGACGGCGATTTGGAACTTTAAAAAATAACCTTCGGATGAGGGAAGGGGGGAAGCCTCGTCCTTCATCCTTAATTTATTCGCTTGATATGATGAATGTAGGAGATAAGGCCCCGGAGGTCCTGGGGCTGAATGAGAACGGTGAAGAAGTGCGTCTGAGTGCCTATAAGGGCAAGAAAGTGGTGCTCTATTTCTATCCGAAGGATAACACTTCGGGTTGCACGGCACAGGCATGCAGCTTGCGCGATGGGTATGAAGACCTTCGTAAAGCCGGTTATGAAGTGATTGGTGTCAGTGTGGACAGTGCAGCTTCCCATCAGAAGTTCATTGCCAAAAACAATCTGCCCTTTACGTTGATTGCAGATACCGACAAGAAGCTGGTGGAGCAATTCGGCGTGTGGGGTGAGAAGAAGATGTATGGACGTGCCTATATGGGAACGTTCCGTACGACATTTATTATTAACGAAGAAGGAATCATCGAGCGTATCATCACTCCCAAGGAGGTGAAGACCAAGGAGCATGCGCAACAGATTCTGAAATAAACAAGAGTGATATGGCTAAAAAAGATAATGGAGAACTGGAGTTTGAAGGCAGCGACAAGATGAAAGCCTTGCAAGCTGCCATGGATAAGATAGAGAAGAACTTCGGTAAAGGCTCTATCATGAAACTGGGTGACGAGAACATACAGGAGGTAGAGGTGATTCCGACCGGTTCCATCGGGTTGAATGCCGCATTGGGCGTCGGTGGATATCCGAAGGGAAGAATCATTGAAATCTTCGGTCCGGAATCTTCCGGTAAGACAACACTTGCCATTCATGCCATTGCTGAGGCACAGAAGCGTGGCGGTATCGCTGCTTTCATCGATGCGGAACATGCGTTCGACCGTTTCTATGCGGCCAAGTTGGGTGTCGACATTGACAATTTGTGGATTTCCCAACCCGACAGCGGAGAGCAGGCACTGGAGATTGCCGAACAGCTGATCCGTTCATCGGCTATTGATATCATTGTCATCGATTCGGTAGCGGCTCTGACTCCGAAAGCCGAGTTGGAGGGTGACATGGGTGAGAATAAGGTCGGGTTGCAGGCACGTCTGATGTCACAGGCACTGCGTAAGCTGACATCGACCATCAGCAAGACCAACACCACTTGTATTTTCATCAACCAGTTGCGTGAGAAGATAGGTGTCATGTTTGGCAATCCGGAGACGACTACGGGTGGTAATGCCTTGAAGTTCTATGCTTCGGTGCGTCTGGACATCCGTCCGGGACAGCCCATCAAAGACGGTGAGGAGGTCATCGGAAAGCAGACCCGTGTGAAGGTGGTGAAGAACAAGGTGGCTCCTCCCTTCCGCAGAGCGGAGTTCGATATCATGTTCGGGGAAGGAATATCCCGCACGGGGGAGATTGTCGACCTGGGTACCGACATGGGCATCATTAAGAAGAGCGGTTCATGGTACAGCTACAATGACACCAAGTTGGGACAAGGACGCGATGCTGCCAAACAGTGCATTGCCGACAATCCCGAATTGGCAGAAGAGCTGGAAGGGCTGATTTTTCAAAAGCTGAAAGATAACAAAGACTAAGGAACAGCTGCTTTTGCAGGTGTTCCGGATATGGAAAGAGGAGAGGACGTATCCCTTATGTGGAAATGTCCTCTCCTCTTTCTTTGTTTGAAGGTTTGTCGTCTGTCATTGTTACCGGTTAGGGCTCGGGCTGAGGCTCAGCCGGAGTGAGCTGGCTCTTGTCGAGTGCCTCATGCAGTTTGAGGTAGTCTCCCTGCAAGGTCGCTCCACCGGAACAGTAGTAGTAGAGCAGGCTCGGGTCGTCCGATGAAATGGACAAGGTGTCTCCACGGAGGGTGAAGAAGATGTGACTGCCCTCTTTGGCTACGACCAGGGTGTCGCCATTGTGAGTCAGGGTACCGTCGCCGTCGAATGTACAGGTCGGGTTCTTCACGTCGCCTCTCGAACGAATGCTGATGTGGGCTGTCGTATCCGAAGCAGCTGTGATGCTGACGGCTGTCCAGTCATACCCTTCGGCACGTTGTGCATACTCTTCTGTTACGAAGTCGCCGGGGAAGGCTGATTCTCCCAATGTTTTCCGTTCGGTCTGTTCTGTCGGCTTGTTCCCACACGATGCGAGAATTCCCAATGCCATTAAAAATGCTAGTCTCTTTATAATCTTCAGTTAGTTGGATTTAGAGTAAATGTTCATTTTACCGTTTTATCGGTTGGGCAAAAGTAACAATAAATTCCGAAAACCTATAAACAGGACTCACATAACTTGCCCTTCCGTCACTTCTGAGGGCGCATCAGGCAGCGGATGAATTCCGGGTCACGGCTGAGCTCTCCTTCCTTCTCCAATGAAACTTTTCCCTCCGGCAGGATGAAGTGTACCTGCTCAAAGCGGATGCCTCGTCCGTCGACCAACCTGATGAGCGAGTCGGGACACTCGATGCTGACATTCTTCAACGTCATTCCGTTGACATCCTGGAAGAGCATGAGTTTGTCGGTCCGGGCGGTGACATTCTCAATCCGTACATTCTCCACCGGTGTCTCGGGGATGCCTTGTGCCTTGATGAACTGTGTGCCCGACTCCACGATGATGTCGCGTGCCGTGATGTTTCTGAACGAGGGGGTGAGCGGAGTGATGTCGCGTGCCGGCAGACGGATGGCAAGGTCGCCTACGAATGTCTTGCTGCCCAGCATATCCCAGACGAAAGGTTGTCCGCTGAGACGCATGCGGATGCGTTCGTAGGTCAGGTTCTCACCGCCTCCACCACGGTTACGGCGGGTCTTGAAGCGAAGTCCTGTCCCGGTCCCGTCGAACACGCAATCGTGTACATAAAGGTTGCGTATCATGCCGGCCGTCTCGCTGCCGCAGGTGATGCCTCCATGTCCCTTTTCCGCCAGGCAATGGCGCACGACAATGTTTTCCGAGGGCTTGTTCACGCGCAGACCGTCCTCACAGCGTCCTGCCTTCATGGTGAAGCAGTCGTCGCCACAACTCAGTGTGCTGTATTCGATGAGTACGTTTCGGGTGGATTCGATGTCGATGCCGTCGCCACGGGGTATACCTACGGAGTGTACGGTGATGCCCCGGATGATGACGCTGTCGCAATAGACAGGCACTACGTTCCAGAATGGTGTACTTTCCAACGATACTCCTTCGATGAGTACATTCCGGCAATTGGTCGGTGATACGAACATGGGAAGGAATACCGACTTGCCTCTCTTCCCGTCGTAGATACGTTTTTCCACCGGTGTGTTGACATCAATGTAAGTCTCGATGACCCCTCCGTGCATCTGGCGTTGCTGGATTTCGCAGTCCTGTGGCGGACCTACCAGTTTTCCTTTGCCGGTCAGGGCGATGTTGCGTTGTCCGTTGGCATACACCAAGGCTCCGAGTGAATAAAGTTCCACCCCTTCGTTACGGGTGAAGACGGCAGGCTGGTAGTCCTTGATGTTGCCGCTGAAGTGCAGTTCGGCACCTTCTGCCAGGTGGAGGTTGACATTGCTTTTCAGTTCGATGCGACCGGTATTCCATACGCCGGCAGGCACGAGGACCGTACCGCCTCCCTGTCGGTTCATGCGGTCGATGGCCTTCTGGATGGCACGTGTTGCCATCTTGCCTTCCTTGGCACCGGTTTGGGTAATGGAGAGGGTGTCGGCCTTGAATTGCGGACGAGTGAGTTGGGGCATGTCAAACGGAGCCTCGATGGGGGCGATGTCGGCAGGCAGATTGAGTGCGCCTACCTGGTCCCGTGTCGGGATGCCGTCGGTCTTTACCTGGGCAAGGAGCACCGTCGGAGAGGCGGCGAACAGCCCTACGGCAAGGCAGACCGTGCCGAGCAGGGTGGGGAAGTGTTTGTGGTTCATAATGATTGGGTGTTAAGTAAAAATCAAGGCAAATTTAAAGAAATATGACGGTCAGGACGTCCGTTTTACAGATATTTTATAGATTTGTAGACATAAACTTATGTTCGACCTTAATTTTAAATTGTAACATTATGGAAAACCTTTTGAAAAGTCCCCTTAGTGGTATCATCCCACCCTTGGTCACTCCGTTGAAAAGCAACGACACGTTGGACATTGCCGGTCTGGAACGTTTGATCGAACACCTCATTGCCGGAGGTGTGCACGGATTGTTTATTCTCGGAACCACCGGGGAAGAGCAGAGCCTGAGCTATCACCTGCGCCACGCCATGATTCGCGAGACATGTCGTATCAACAACGGACGGTTGCCTGTCCTGGTGTGCATCACCGACACCTCCATCGTCGAGAGTATCCGCATGGCGAAGATTGCAGCGGACTGTGGGGCAGCCGCAGTCGTGTCGGCTCCGCCTTACTATTTTGCACCCGGTCAACCGGAGTTGGCGGAGTTCTATGAAGACCTGGTTCCGCAGCTGCCTCTTCCCGTATTCCTTTATAATATGCCTTCGCATGTGAAGGTCAGCTTTGCGCCCGTCACGGTACACCGCATCGCACAGAATCCCCGTGTCATCGGTTTCAAGGACAGTTCGGCAAACGGAGTCTACTTCCAGTCGGTCATGCACATGATGAAGGAACGTCCTGATTTTGCCATGCTCGTCGGTCCGGAAGAGATGACAGCGGAATGTGTGCTGATGGGTGCTCATGGAGGTATCAATGGCGGAGCCAACATGTTCCCCAAACTCTATGTGGACATGTACAATGCTGCAAAAGCCGGTGACCTGGAGACGTTGAAGCGCCTGCAACCCATCATTATGCAGATCAGCTCCACCATCTACACCATCGGACAGCACGGGTCAAGTTACCTGAAAGGGTTGAAATGCGCCCTGTCCATATTGGGCATCTGCGACGACTTCGTGGCAGCTCCCTTCCACAAATTCAATGCACCTGAGCGTGAGCGCGTCCGTATGGCTTTGGAAGCATTGCCCCTGTAACCTTTAAACTTCCCGAACAATATGCATATTATAGACCTGATTGTATTCCTCGTGTTTACCGGTGGCGTGATGCTGCTGGGATGTTCCTTCTTCAAGAAGAAGACCTCTTCGGATGAATTTACTTCTGCCGGACGCAGCCTGCCCGGATGGGTGGTCGGTATGTCCATCTTTGCCACATACGTGAGTAGCATCAGTTACCTGGGTTATCCCGGAAAAGCATTTGCCGGCGACTGGAATGCCTTTGTGTTCAGCATTTCCATCCCTGTGGCATCCTATTTTGCCGCAAAATATTTCGTCCCTTTCTATCGGAACATCGGGAGTGTGTCAGCCTACAGTTTCCTGGAAGAGCGTTTCGGAGTGTGGGCGCGGCTCTATGCCTCGATGTGTTACCTCCTGACCCAGATAGCCCGTATGGGAGCCATCCTGTTCCTGCTGGCATTGCCGATGAACAGCCTGATGGGGTGGAACATTCAGTTGGTCATCATCGTGACCAGCATTGCCATTATCATCTACTCGATGATGGGAGGCATGAAAGGGGTGATATGGACGGAAGCCATTCAGGGTTTCATCCTGATTGGTGGTGCTCTGGTGTGTCTGGCTGTCCTCCTGTTCAAGATGCCGGAAGGTCCGATGCAGACCTTTGAGATTGCTGCACAGGACAACAAGTTCTATCTGGGCGACCTCTCGCTGGACATCAGTTCCTCCACATTCTGGGTATGTCTGATTTACGGCATCTTCATCAACCTGCAGAACTACGGTATCGACCAGAACTACGTGCAGCGCTATCATACAGCCAAGAGTGAGCGTGAAGCCAAGTTCTCGGCACTCTTCGGAGGTTATCTGTTCATCCCCGTTTCTGCCATCTTCTTCCTGATTGGTACGGCGCTCTATGCTTATTATAAGGTATACCCCGATTTGCTTCCGGCGGACATCCAGGCAAAGGCGGATTACGTGTTCCCCTTCTTTATTGTTCAGGAATTGCCGGTGGGAGTGACGGGACTGCTCATTGCCTCCATTTTTGCTGCCGGAATGAGTACGGTGGCAACCAGCGTGACCAGTTCGTCGACCATCATCCTGACCGACTATTACAAGCGTTTCCGCAAGCAGGCTTCCGATAAGGAACAACTGCTGGTTCTGAAGATTGGCAGTCTGGCGATAGGTGTGCTCGGCATCCTCGTCGCCATCGCTTTCCTGAATGTCAACAGTGCGCTGGATGCCTGGTGGATGTTGTCATCCATCTTCAGTGGCGGTATGCTCGGACTGTTCCTGCTGGGGTATCTTTCGCGGAAGTTTGTCCGCAATTTCGATGCCATCCTGGGTGTCGTCTGTGGCGTCATCCTCGTGGCATGGATTACCATCAGCCCGCTGGTGCATGACAACCTTGCCATCGTCTTTGGCACCTTGCTCATCTTCTGTGTTGGTTTCCTGAGCGCAAGTATCTGCAATCGCTTCCGGAAAAAGGCATGAATCCCTGAAACTGTCTTGTCAAGATTAAAATAGTCCACCGGGCAGCCGTACAGAACTCCCATCAGCTCAGGTTCTCGTTCTGTACGGCTGTCCCCGGTGGACTGTTTTTTTCTATCATTTGCCAATCCAGTGGTCAATCAGCTTGCGGGCAAGACTCACCTTGCCGGGGATGTTGGGCAAATGGTCTTTGTGAAAGAAGTCCCCGGCGCTGAGTTCGGAATCCTGCAACTTGATGGTTCCGCTTTCATATTCAGCCGTGAAACCCACCATCAGCCCGAAGGGGTAGGGCCACGCCTGGCTCGCAAAATAGCGGATGTTGCGGATACGCAGCCCCGTTTCCTCCATGACTTCCCGTTCCACGCACTCTTCTAGCGTCTCTCCGGTTTCCACAAAACCTGCCACCAGTCCGTAGTAGTCCCCCTTGAAGTTGCGGGCATGCACCATGAGTGCTTCGTCACCCCGGGTTATCAGGACAATGATGGCGGTCGACACCGTCGGCCATATCTCCTTACCACAGCCCGAGCAGCATTTGCTGATGTTGGTATGCCAGTCCATTGGCATGCCGCATGACGGGCAGAAGCGGGAATTTCTGTCCCAGTAAATCAGTTCCTGAGCCTTTCCGGCTTTTTGGTATTGGCTGGGGAGCAGCACCTCAAACGAGGCCCGCAGCCCCATCATGATGAACCGCTCGTTTTCGAGAACCGGTGACGGGAGGGCATACGCGTTGAAGGTTTCGCCGTCGAACATCGAAAGTTCGTGGATGTGCGTCCATGCAGCCACCGGAGTTGGAGGCTCGTTCTGATAAGGTATTGTCAGTTTGCCGTCTTTCTTCTCCAGCAGCAGCTGGTCGTTGAAGAAGACGAACCAAAGTCTTTTCTCGTTGTCCATAGTTTGTCGTTTGTTTCTTCGGTAAATTCACGCAAAGTTATATGAATCTCCGCAAAGCACTCCCCTTGCAGGGAGGTAAGTTGTGAAAATCTTCCGGCTTTCACCCGTCTGTTTGAACCCGAAGGTGGAGAAAGTCACCAAGAGATGCCCGGGCTTTGCATGGGGTGTGGCGTATTTTTCTTATCTTTGGCCGTTCAAAACAAAAAACTGAATATATGGTATTTCGTAGACTGATAAATTGTTTAGCTTTCGGTCTGATTGTAATTATCGGACTGTCGGTTTCAGGCTGTCATGATGAGGAGAACTTTGAAACAGAGACTACAGAAAAAGTGTTGTTTATGTATTTGCCTTGGTCGGGGAATGAATTTCCTTTAACTTCAAATTTTTATACTAATGTGGCAGATATGGAAAAAGCGATTATTCAACGTGGTTTAAAAAGAGAGCGTGTAATTGTCTTTTTCTCTACTTCGATTGATGAAGCTGAACTGTATGAGATCATTTATGAGGATGGAAAGTGTATTCGCAAGGTATTGAAGGAATATAGTAGTCCGGATTTGGCGACGGTAGAGGGTACTATATCTATATTGAATGATGTAAAACATTTTGCTCCTGCTCTTAAATATGCCATGACAATCGGTTGTCATGGTTTTGGATGGATTCCTTCTAATAGTGTGAGGTCGCGTAGTAATTCATCTTTTAAGTATCATTGGGAAGGTGATGGGGTGCTTACTCGCTGGTTTGGTGGAAATCCTTCGCCCAAGATTGATGTAACAACCTTGGCCGAAGGACTTCGGGTCGCGAATATGAAAATGGAGTTCATTCTTTTTGATGATTGTTATATGGCAGGTGTGGAAGTGGCTTATGATTTGCGGAAAGTGACAAATTATTTAATAGCTTCTACTTCAGAAGTTATGGCTTATGGTATGCCTTACCAATTGATTGGGGGTTATTTGTTGGATGAAAATCCTGATTACATAGCTATTTGCGACCACTTCTATGAGTTCTATTCTGCCGGCAGTCTGCCTTATGGCACGCTTTCGGTCATTGACTGTTCCCAGCTAGATGCTCTGGCAGAAGTGATGAATGAAATCAATGCCCGGTATACGTTTGACACCTCTCTACTGGGCTATCTTCAGAAACTCGACGGCTATAGTCCGACTATTTTTTACGATATGGGCGATTATGTTCAAAAATTATGTGGTTACGATTCTTTGTACAACGATTTTGAAGATATCTTATCTCGTGTTGTTGTGTATTCGGTGCATACAGATAACTATTTATCTAAAGTGAACGGGAGGAAGGAAATTTACCCCATCCATTCCTTCTCAGGGTTAACTATTTCGGATCCGAGTACCAGTTCGAAGGCTGTAGCCAAGACCAACACCGCCTGGTGGAAAGCTACGCATCGTTCCACCACCTATTAACCAACCTTACACGCTGCATCTTGAAGACGAAAGAAATCCATCTGAAGCTCATTGAGACGAGCGACATACACGGGAACTTCTTCCCCTACAACTTCGTTACCGACCAACCGTCGGAAGGAAGCTTGGCGAGAGTATGCGCGTTGCTGGAGAAGTTGAGGGAGAAGTGGGGTGATCGCCTGGTGTATATCGATAACGGAGACATTCTTCAGGGACAGCCTACCGCCTACTACTATGACTTTGTCGATACGCAGTCGGAACATCTGGCGGCCTCCATGCTCAACTACCTGCACTGTGATGTGGGCAACATGGGAAACCATGACATCGAAGGGGGACATGCTGTCTACGACCGTTGGGTACGTGACTGCCGTTTCCCCGTCCTGGGAGCCAACGTCATCGATGTACGCACTGGGAAGCCTTATCTGACGCCGTATGTCATGCTCGAACGTGCCGGGGTCCGCATCGCCGTGTTCGGTATGATTACGCCTGCCATTCCCATGTGGCTACCCGAGAATCTGTGGAGTGGCTTGCATTTTGAGGACATGGAGGAGTGTGCCCGTCAGTGGGTGCCTTACATTCTCGAACGCGAGAAGCCGGATGTCCTCGTCGGCGTGTTCCATGCCGGCAGGGAGTCGGTGCGTCAGATTGATTTCTACAACGAGGACGCCACACTCGACATTGCCCGTAATGTGCCGGGATTCGATGTCATCCTCATCGGCCATGACCATCGCCGTTTCTGCGACACGGTGACCAATACGGAAGGGTGTCCCGTGTGGATTGTCAATCCTGCCCACAACGGCGTGATGGTGGGAGAAGTGGACATACGGGTGTCGAAACTGGAAGACCGCGTGGTGTACAAGAAGGTCAGTGCCAAGCTGACCCGCACGGGATTCTACGGCGTCAGTGAGGCGTTCATGCAGCATTTTGCCGATGCCTACGAAACGGTGAAAGCCTTTGTCTCCCGACGGATAGGAACCGTGGCGGAGACACTGAAGACAGAGCCTGCCTACTTCGGGCCGTCCGCTTTCATCGATTTCATTCATCGCATGCAGCTGGAGCTGACACATGCCGACATCTCTTTCTGTGCCCCGCTGTCCTATGACGCGATTATCCGTGCCGGGGACGTTTACATGCGCGACATGTTTAATCTATACCGTTACGAGAACATGCTCTATACGATGCTTCTCACCGGACGGGAGGTGAAAGACTACCTGGAGTATTCCTATACCTTGTGGACCAACCGGATGCAGACCCCTGCCGACCACATCATGCTGCTGGCTCCGCTGGATAATGCGGGAACACGTTACGGCTTCCGGAATTTTGCCTTCAACTTCGATTCGGCTGCCGGCATCTGCTATACGGTGGATGTCACCCGTCCACAAGGCGAGAAGATTACCATCACTTCGATGGCAGACGGACGTCCTTTTGACACGGCTGCCACCTACCGGGTTGCCATCAATTCGTACCGGGGCAATGGGGGAGGAGAGCTGCTCACCATCGGCGCAGGCATACCGAAGGAGGAACTGGCGACACGCATCGTGGAGATTACACCGAAGGATTTACGCTATTACCTGATGAAATACATCGAACGGCAGGGAACCGTCAGCCCGAAGCCGCTGAATCAATGGAAGTTCATCCCGGAGGCATGGACCGGGCCTGCCATCGAGCGCGACCGCAAACTGCTGTTTGGAAAGTAAGTCGTCCATCGGGCAACAGATTAAGAATAAGGAAACTGATGAACCGTAGTTTGAGAAATATCGGATGGCTGGGAATTGTTTTATGGCTCCTGCTTGGCTGTGTGCACAAACCGCAGGAAACGGTGGATGCATTGCCCTATTGTGAGGGGGATACGACTGCCTGGGGATTGCTGACCACCGACGGCACTGTGGCAGCTCCTTCCGGAACGTGGAAGCAGGTGCCGTCTGCCGTAGTCAACGGACGGTTCACGGCGACAGATACGGACGGGCGGGTACACCTTTACGGACTGGAACAGCCGGACCGTCCGTTGAGCCACACCGGCGGCTACTATCGGATAGGATACTTCTTCGACCGGGTCACTGTGGCGCAGCATTCCCCGGACATGCCCTTTGTCTTGCTGGACCGTGATGGAGAGACGGTTGCCGTCGTGGATAACTCCGTCCGGATGATGCATAACTTCTCGTGTGCCCGTGCCTTGGTCTATACGGACACAGGACATTATGGTTACATGGATTTGCAGGGACGACTTGTCCTCCCCGCAGTGTATGATTATGCCGCCGACTTTGCTGACGGTGTCGCTCTCGTGGGACGCCTGGATGCTGACGGACGGATGGGCTATGCCTTCATTGATGAGAACGGAGAGGTGGCAACCCTGCCCGGAACCTCTTCCCGGTTGTTGGGCGTACGCTACAGCGACGGGCTGTTGAACTGCCGTGAGCTGGATAGCGGACGCTGTGTCTATATGGATCGGAAGGGACGCGATGCCCTGTTCCTGTCCGACACCATCGTGGAGTCTTTCCCTTTCCGGAATGGTCGAGCCGTGGTGCAGTCGGAGCAGGGACGTGGAGTGATTGACCGACAGGGACGGTCGGTGGTGGCGTCCGTGTATACCGATATTTATCTGTCCGGGAAAGACCGCATGGCACTGTGCCGTGCCGGGCAGTGGCAGCTGGCCGATGCCGAAGGGAATCCGCTGTCCCCGGCACGCTATGAGGCTGTCTCCCCGTTTCTGCCTTCGGATGCCCTTGTCGTGCGGAAGGCGGGCAGGATGGCCCTGCTGAATGCAGATGGTCATACCGCAGCAGTCGGCTGGGTGGACTCCATTGCCTGTGACCCGGTGGCGTTGAGGCTAATACCGCAGGTCTTCGTGCGTAGCGAGAAAGCAACGTCTCATGCCGCGGACAAGGTTATGGAGAAGGATTCCGTGAAGAAGGCCGACGAACCGTTGAAGCCGGAACGGGAAGTACCCGTCCGTGTGACACACCGCACCGCCCCCGATTGGAGGACCGTCGGTAAGGACAACCCCTTCTATGCGGAAGCCGTGAAAGTAGTATCCGGCAGGTTGGAGGAAGACGATGCCGAACGCCGCCGCATCATCCTGAACTATGTGGAGCATCTGCGTACGGCTTATACGACCAAGGACGTTGATTTCCTGGAGCAGCTGTTCAGTGAACGTGCCCTGATTGTCGTCGGGACGGTCATCCGCGCTTCCTCCCAGGAGTCTGAAGGCTATCTGTCTCCCCGTCAGGTGGTCTATAACATCAAGAGTAAACAGGAGTATCTCGGACGACTCAAGGAACTGTTCCGTGCCAACAAACATATAGACTTGCAGTTCAGTGGCTTCAAGATTATGCGTCATCCGACGGCCGAAGGAATCTATGGCGTCAGTCTGCGCCAGGCCTACCGTTCGGACCTCTATTCCGATGACGGCTATCTGTTCCTGTTATGGGACTTCCGCAACCCAGCCATGGCACAGATCCATGTGCGCACGTGGCAGCCCGCTTTTCCGGACGGACATACCCCGTTGCCTGAGGATGAGATACTCGACATACGTAACTTTAATTTGCAATGAGGATGAAACGTCTGATGATTTATCTCGCAGCCTGCTTGTGTTGCCTCACGATGGCGGCACAGAAGTTTGGAGTGGCACGTTTCCGGGTGATGCCGAACGACATCTCTGCCTACATCCATCCCGTGCGCGACCTGAACGGAGAGGCTTGCGCACTCATCAAGGTGGTGGGCAGCAAGGATTTCGCATTCTCTACACCACTGGGCATCGTAAAACGGGTCGATGAGGTGGGGGAGGTCTGGCTCTATGTGCCGCACGGGACCCGTCTACTCACGGTGAAACATCCCCGGTGGGGCGTCCTGCGCGACTATTGTCTGGACCCTGCGGCAGAATCGCGGTTGACCTATGAGCTGGTGCTTGCAGAGCCCTTGCCGGATGCCGATGGATGGGGTGTTCCTTTTCCTGAAATGCACCCCGTAGCTGTATGGAGAGTGGCGTCGGATATTCCACAACCGGAACCGGTCAGCTGGAAAGCACGCCGGGCGAAAGAACCCTGGAGGATGGTAGCATTGGTTGGTACAGGCATCAGTGACGGAGTCTCTGCGGGATTGCGGTTGGGAGTGATGCGCAGGCACGGTGCCTATGTCTATGGACAAACTAATTTTACGTCTCTCCCTTCTACGGTCGGTACATGTGACGACGAGGGTTATACGGCAGACGGTTCCCTCCCTTATTATACCGGACGTACGGAAGATGCCCGCTGGCTCTTGACTGCCGGAGCCATGCACCGCCTGTTCGGTACCTTTTACCTGTATGAAGGTTTGGGATATGGCAAGCGTACGTTGGTGTGGCAGACCATCGAAGATACCTATCTGCGCCATGCACCCCGTTCAGTGGAAGGACTCTCTGCCGAACTGGGAGCCATGTATCGTTGGCGTATGCTGATGCTGTCCGCCGGTGTCACAACGATTGCTGCGGACTGGTGGGAAATGAATGTAGGAATAGGAATAAGCTTTTGAACCATGGAACTCAAATACATCTTGATTCTTTTGATCGGACTAGGTGTTGTCTCGCTGGTCTCTTGTGTCCATGACAATGCACCTTCCAACCGGCCGCCGACGCTGACTGTCGATTCGGTGGTAGGAGTGACACGCACGTCAGCCATCTTGGCAGGAACCCTTTATATCCCCGAACGAAGCCGGGTGGACTTCTGCCGGTTCTGTTATGGGACGAGTCCCGAAAGCATCGTTTCTGTCGATTGTCCGGTGAAGCAAGGTGTGGTCTACGCTCGTCTGGAAGGGCTGCGTCCCGGAACGACCTATCTTTATTACCTGGAGGCAGGTACGGAGGCACAGCGTGTGATGAGCGACTCAAGGGCTTTCCGCACCTTGCCCAATGAAGTGCCTACGTTGGGACGTGTGACCATTGATGCCCAAGGACCGTTCAGCGCCATGCTCCGTTGCCGGGTGTTGGAAGATGGAGGTGAGGTATTGACCCATACGGGGTTTGAGTATGTGCTGAACGGGGAGGAAGAAACTGTTCGGGTCGAGATGGTGGACAGCTGTCTGGCCACACGCATTGGAGGACTGGTTCCCCACGCGGTCTATACGGTTCGGGCTTTTGCTGAGAATGCCGTCGGAAGGGCTTACAGTGAGCCGTTGACTCTCACAACCAGTGATGCCTTCGTCTGGCAGCAGCCTGGTGACCTGGTGGTGCTGGTTGAGGATGCTGAAAAATACAAGGTGGAGACCATGACGCTGGCGGGACCACTTGGCGGGGCAGACCTTCGTCTGCTGCGTGATATGGCAGGACGGGACGCGGAAGGCAGGCAGACCGCCGGTCGGTTGGCTCGTCTTGATATGACCGACTCCCGGATTGTCGAGGGTGGATTGTCTTATGACGGTTCCCATTATACCGAGGCTGACGTGGTCGGGAACGGACTCTTCAAGCATTGCCTGTCCTTGCAGGAGGTACACTTGCCTTCTGGTGCCAAGCGGATGGATACGGATGCCTTCACCGGTTGTCATGCCTTGCGCAGGCTGATGATTCCCGAGTCTCTTTGTACGTTGGTTCCTTCTGCCGATTGTCCGTCCCTGACTGAAATCGAGGTGTCGGCAGCCAATCCGGAGTTGAGCAGTCTTCAGGGTGTGTTATATGATAAGGAGGGGACAAGCCTTCTGTGGTTCCCACTGGGAAAAGATGATGCGGAACTGGAGCTTTCTCCTACGTTGGTCCGGTTGGGTGACTATGCCTTGCAAGGTTGCAGGATACAGTCTGTCCAATTGCCCTCTTCGGTGCGTGAGCTGGGTATAGGAGTTTTCCATAATGCCAAGTCACTGAAGCAGGTCACCCTGTCTGAAGGTGTAGTGAGGGTGCCGACAGCTCTCTTTCAAGGTTGTGATTCTTTGCGAACGGTGACCCTCGGGAAGAATACGGAGTATGTCGGTGAATCTTGCTTCGATGGATGCACTGCCCTGAGCGAACTTCGGGTTGAGGCTGCTGTACCGCCGGTCTGCACGGAAGCGTCCTTCCTAGGTGCGGGAGAAGTGTACACCCGTTGCATCCTGCGCGTGCCTGCCACATCTGTAGTGACCTATCGCAGTCATGCCGTATGGGGAAAGTTCAAGTATGTAAAGCGGATTGAAAACTAACGGGAGCTAGAATCGTTGGGCGAGGTTCCTGCCTGTTCGGGCAGGCTCCATCCCTTCATCTCTTCCCGGTAGGCAGCCGATTGCTGCTGTTCCTCCAGTGGATAACGCTGGTCGAGCACTTGCCTCAACTGACGTCGCAGGTGCGTGCTGTCTGGTTGAGGACGCAGCTGTTCATCTCCAAGGATGCGCCGGTATTCGTTCGGCAGTACAATACTGCCATTAGCAGGGAATATGGGAGTGAATGCGTCGGAAGGCAAGTCTTGCCGGAAACTGTGCAGAAAGAACCATCCACCGATGATGCCGCAAAGCAGGGCGGCTGTCACAAGCAGGTTCCGGGACACCGGACGGCGATGCCGTTCCGTCTGTCGGAGTGCGGCAAGCATCTCTTCTGCAGAGCCATAACGGCACTCACGTTCAGGATGAGCACAGCGTTGTGCGATGCGCAACAGCCGTTTGTCTCCTGTCAACGAAACCATCTCCTTCATGATAACTCCGAGCGAGTAAAGGTCGCAGCGTACATCCCAGGCCGCGTTCGGGTGGAAAAGTTCGGGAGCCATATAGCGGCGTGTCCCGGCAGGTATCTTCAGCAGGTAAGTGTCATCACAATCGGACAGGCTGAAATCGATTATTTTGCAATTGTTTCCATTGTGGGTCACGAGGATGTTCTCGGGCTTCAGGTCCCGGTGGACAATCTGTTTGCTGTGTATGTATGCCAGTGCTTCTCCAAGTTCGGTGAGAAGTTTCTGTGTCAGTTCGCGAGTCAGCATCCCCCGTTCCATCACTTCACGCAGGGTGATGCCGTCCACATACTCCATCAGGATGCAGTTGCCCAGTCCTTCGACCATCTCCCATCCCAATGTACGGCAGATGTGAGGGTGGTCCAGCCGATAGCCGATGGTGAATTCCTTTTGCAGGAGCTTTTGGTACAGCGGATTGTCGCAACAATCTTCTTTTAAGGTCTTCAGAATACGCAACCTGCCGAAGTAACGGATGCAGAAGAGGCGTGTATATCCTTCGGGGGAGACATAGAGCTCTGTCATGCGACCGCTCTCTGTGTCCCCTGTGGCAGGCAGTTCTTCGAGAAATCCGGAATTATCCCAATCAGACTTGTTCATGGGAGTGAGTGTTTAACAGCGTCAGTCCACCGTTACGTCCCGCAACAAAGGCTCCGGTGCGGAAACCGTCGCGGAGGATATAAGGAATGGTGAGCGGTTGTCCGAGGACAAAGCCGGACACTTCGAAACGGTCTCCGATGCGTAGTTTCGATTGCAAGACCTCCGTCACTTCATAGATAAAGTTGCCGCAGTAGGTGAGGCAGACATAGCGGTTGGGTGCCCATCCCAGCTCGACCTCGGCACCGACATCCAGTTCATCTGAAGAGATGGAAGGTGTGGAAAAGAAGGCGGAACACTCGAACTCTCCGGTTGGTCGTCCGTTGCAGAAAGCCTGGAAGTCTGCATACCCAAGGAAATGAGAGAAACTGTCAAGTGTCTGCATACGGGGATGGTGTGGATAGGTCACGTAGCCCCACAACCGCTTCAGGGTGGATGGAGAGATAAATTCACCACATCGGTGCTTCAGGAAGAGTGAGAAGATGTTGAAGTCGTTGCTCGTCTTGAGCGGCTTGGCATACTTCTGCTCTACACGGCGTAAGAGTTTGATGATTTCTGTTTGATAGTTATCCATGTCTCAGCGGTTTAATCATAAGTGTGGGTTAGTGTTCCCTTTATGAGGAAAGCAAAGATAGTGAAAAGAGTATAAACAGGACACTATCTGCCACTAATTCCTGAAAGAAACATCCACATGCAGGAGGAACTGCGTCCCGGTGTGCCTGCATGTGGATGTCTATCAGATGATCGTCCGTTCTGAACGGTACCTCATTTGTGTGACGGTTGTTGGTTAATCCCGCAGCTCGTCCGAGGTATACCCCTGGGGCAATGCACGGCAATTGTATCCGGACGCCATGATCTCACCGTAAGCTCCGGCGGAACGCAGGACCAGCAGGTCATGACGGGTCACTCCGTTGAGGTCAACAGCCTTGCCGAATACGTCGGACGATTCACAGATTGGTCCCACAACGTCGTAAGTTTCTACCGGACGTTCGGAAGTGAGGTTCTCAATCTTGTGATAAGCCTGATAAAGGGCAGGGCGGATGAGGTCGGTCATACCGGCATCGACAATGGCAAACTGCTTGTGGGTTCCCTGCTTGACATAGAGTACTTGCGTGATGAGTGAGCCACACTGACCGACAATGGACCGCCCCAGTTCGAAATGGATGGTTTGTTGTCCGTAGCGGCGCAGGTGCTTGTGGTAGCACGCAAAGTATGCAGCAAAATCGGGAACAGGCTGGCGGTTGGGATGCTGGTAGTCGATGCCCAGACCACCCCCTACGTTGATATGTTCCACGAGGATGCGGCGTGCTGCAAGGCGTGCCTGCAGCTCATTGATACGATTGCAGAGAGCGGCGAAGTCACCCATATCGAGAATTTGTGACCCGATGTGGAAGTGCAGTCCGATGAAGCGTACATTGCTCATGCCGAGTGCCAAGTCGATGACACGGTCCATATCATCCATGCTGATTCCGAACTTGTTTTCTGCCAGTCCGGTTGTGATATGTGCATGAGTGTGTGCACCGACATTGGGGTTGATGCGGAAGGCCACACGAGCCACTTTACCTTTGGCGGCAGCCAACGCATTGATTACTTCCAGCTCGGGGACAGATTCCACGTTGAAACAAAAGATATCATTGTCCAGTCCCAGCTCTATTTCCCAGTCGGCTTTTCCCACACCGGCATAGACAATCTTTCCGGCAGGGAAGCCGGCTTGAAGAGCGGCACGTATCTCGCCTCCGCTCACACAGTCGGCACCCATTCCACTATCGCGGATGACGGCGAGGATTTTCGCGTTGGCATTTGCCTTGACGGCATAGTGTACCTGAAAGTTCTCGTAGCGTTCCGCTTCGCGGTTGATGACGTTTAGTGTATTGCGTAGTAAATCTGTATCGTAATAATAAAAAGGTGTTTGCAGGTTCCTGAATTTTTCGATAGGGAAGATGCCTTTCATGCTGTGAGGATAATTGATGATTAGTGGTTGAACAGAGATTTGCTTAATGCTTGCAGAGCACGTTTCTTGTCTTCTTCCTTGATGAGGAAAGAGATGTTGTAATTGCTGCCACCGTAAGAAATCATGCGTACGGGAATCTCACTCATGGCTGCCACAGCCTTAGCCTCGAAACCTACATTGTTCCAGCTCAAGTCGCCCACAACACAGACAATACACATGTTGTGGTCAACTGTTACCGTACCGTATTTCTTCAAATCATCGACAATCTCATGCAGGTGCTTGGTGTTGTCAATGGACATGGACACACCGACCTCTGAAGTACAAATCATGTCGATGGAAGTCTGGTAGCTCTCGAAAATCTCGAAGACTTTCCGAAGGAAACCGTGCGCAAGGAGCATACGGCTTGACTTGATCTTGATTGCTGTGATGTTGTCCTTGGCAGCTACAGCCTTGATTTTTCCACTTTCCGACTCGTTGGAGATGAGCGTACCGGGTGCCTGCGGTTCCATGGTGTTGAGCAGACGTACGGGAATGTTGGCATATTTAGCCGGCTGTATGCAGGTCGGGTGAAGAATCTTCGCGCCGAAGTAGGCCAACTCGGCAGCTTCTTCAAACTGCAATTGACGGACGGGAGCCGTCTTGTCGACTACACGCGGGTCATTGTCATGCATACCGTCGATGTCTGTCCATATCTGAATCTCACTGGCATTGACAGCAGCTCCGATGAGTGATGCCGTATAGTCGCTTCCGCCGCGTTGCAGGTTATCAACCTCACCGTAGGCATTGCGGCAGATATATCCTTGTGTGATATAGATGTCAGCTTCGGGGAGTTTGGCCAGCTGTTGTGCGAGCTTCTCCTTGATGTAGTTCAAGTCCGGTTCGGCATTCTTGTCCGTCCGCATGTAATCGAGTGCCGGGATAAGAACTGCATTGATGCCCTGTTCGAGCAGGTAGTTGGTCATCATGTTGGTTGAGATGATTTCTCCTTGTGCCAGGATAATCTTTTCTTCAAACAGGGTGAACAGGTCCTTGGTATAAGAGCGGATGAAGTTAAATTCGTCTTTCAGGAAAGCGAGTGTCTTCTGCTTGTATTCATCTGTCGAATAAAGCTCATCCACATGCTTTCTGTAAGCAGTTTCGAGGTTGTTGATGATTTCGTTGGCACCCTCTGGATTCTTTTTGTAGAGATAGTCCGAAATCTCAACCAATGTGTTTGTAGTCCCCGACATGGCCGAAAGCACTACGATTTTCTTCTCTCCGTCTGTAATCAGCTTGGCAACATCCTTCATGCGCTGGGCTGAACCGACAGACGTTCCTCCGAATTTTAAAACTTTCATTGTCTATATCTTATGATTAGTTGTTAATTGATTGTTGTTGATAAAATGTCTGTGTGATTTCTTCGACGTGGTGTTCCCGACATTGGTAGACGATGCCCGGATAGTCTCGTACGATTTTCAAGTTGTGTGTGGTCATGACGACTGCCGCTCCCTTTGAACTTATCTCGTGGAGAAGCTTGACTATCTGACAACCGGTTTCTTCGTCCAGATTGCCTGTTGGCTCGTCTGCCAGAATAATCTTCGGCCGATTGAGAATTGCCCTGGCGAGAACAATGCGTTGCTGTTCTCCACCCGACAACTCATGGGGTAACTTATATCCCTTGTTGCTCATTCCCACCCGTGACAGCACCTCCTCGATGCGTGTATCCATTTCGTGCCGGTCTTTCCAGCCGGTGGCTTTCAATACAAAAGCGAGATTGTCATATACAGTCCGGTCAGTGAGTAGCTGGAAGTCCTGAAAGACAATGCCTAGCTGACGGCGCAACCGGGGAATATGTTTGCGTTTGAGTGAGTTCATGTCGCATTCTAATACTCGGGCGTTACCTGCAGCAATACTCAATTCCCCATAGATGGTTTTGAGCAGACTGGTCTTGCCTGTTCCGACTTTGCCTATGATATAGACAAACTCCCCTTCGTTCAATTGGAAGTTGACCTCCGACAGAACGAAATGTTCCTGTTGGTTGATTTCCACCTGTTGGTAATCGATGAGCATGTTGTTTTCCTTTCGTTGACGAGTTAAGAAGTAGACGGGCGGGGAAACCGACAGGTAAAGGCAGTATCCTTAGCCTTCTTGCTTATCGGTTCCCTCATTTTCTTTCGGTTTTATTTATGTCTTTTTTGCAGTTCCCGGGCAAGATCCTCGATGCGCATTCCCTTGGAAGTGAGAAGGACAATGAGGTGATAGAGCAGGTCAGACGCTTCGTAAATCAGTCGTTCGTCTGTCCCGTTCGTTGCTTCGATGACTGTTTCCACAGCTTCTTCACCCACCTTTTGTGCCATGCGGTTCACTCCGGCCTGGAAGAGCGATGTCGTGTACGATTTCTCGGGCATTTCCTGGTGTCGCTTTTCAATAAAGTCCTGCAGGTAACTGAGGAAGAAGATATCAGCGTCGTTTTTCTCTCCCCAACATGTGTCAGCTCCCGTATGGCAGACAGGACCGTCAGGATGTACCTTGACAAGCAACGTGTCCTGGTCGCAGTCGGCCTTGATGGAGACAACATGGAGGAAATTTCCACTGGTCTCGCCTTTCGTCCACAATGTCTGGCGTGAACGGCTGAAGAAGGTCACTTTCCCCGTCTCCACAGTCTTGTCGTATGCCCCCTTGTTCATGAAACCAAGCATAAGCACCTTGCCGGTGCAATCGTCTTGGATGATGGCAGGAATAAGCCCATTCATTTTGTCAAAATCTAATTCCATGTGTGTACTGTTGGTTAGTTTATCTTAATCGTACATTTACATTGTGCGCACAAAGATACTGTTTTAATTTCGAAATATTTATTTCTCCGAAGTGAAAAACACTAGCTGCAAGCGCAGCGTCGGCTTTTCCTATCAAAAATGCATCCCTGAAGTGTTCCATTGCACCGGCTCCTCCTGAAGCGATGACAGGAATGGGAAGGGCGTCCGCCAGCTTCGCCAACGCTTCGTTGGCATATCCCGTTTTTACCCCGTCATGATTCATGCTGGTGAAAAGAATTTCGCCTGCTCCTCTGTCCGCGGCTTCATGGGCCCATTCGAAAAGTCCCCGTCCGGTCTCGATGCGCCCTCCATTGAGATAACACTTCCAACCGTCTGGTGTTTCTTTGGCATCGATGGCAACGACGCAGACTTGTGAGCCAAAGTGTGAAGCAATCTCATCAATGAGTTGAGGATTACGCAAGGCGGACGAATTGACCGAGACTTTGTCAGCACCCGCTTGCAGCAGGCGTTCCACATCGCTCAGTTCGTGGATGCCGCCTCCCACGGTAAAGGGAATATTGATATTGGCTGCAACTCGCTCGACAAGCTCGGTGAAGGTCTTCCGTTTTTCATGGCTGGCGGTGATATCAAGAAACACTAGTTCATCCGCACCTTCCTGTGAGTAGAAGCGGCCGAGTTCGACTGGATCTCCGGCTTCTCGGAGATTGACAAAGTTAGTTCCTTTGACCGTCTGTCCATCCTTGATGTCCAGGCAAGGTATGATTCGTTTGGCTAACATGGCAGGTCCTCCTGTGCTGATGCTTGCACTTTACCGTTGTTGGCGATAAAGCGGTTGATGTCCTGAAGATTGATTCGGTTCTCATAGATGGCTTTCCCCACAACTACGGCCGGTATGCCGGCTGCATTGAGCTGCCGGAGGTCTTCCAGGGAACTGACTCCTCCACTGGCGATGAGATAAAGTCCCGGAAGTTGGGTGAGTATGTTCTGATAGAGTGGAAGTGAGGTTCCTTGCAACATGCCATCTTTGCTGATGTCGGTGCAGAGCACTTGCCTGACGCCCTGCCGGTGATAGTTGCTGAGATAGGGCAGGAGTTCGATTCGGCTGTCTTCCAACCAGCCATTGACGGCAATGACCCCATCTTTGGCGTCGGCACCCAGGATGATACGTTCCGCACCGAAACGCTCCATCCAGGCTGAGAACAGTTCCGGTTGTGTCGCGGCGATACTGCCTATGGTGACCATCTGCGCTCCGCAGGAAAAGGCCGTCTCCAGGTCCTGGTCGCTCTTGATGCCGCCGCCAAAATCAATAATCAGCGATGTATGGGTGGCAATCTCCTCCAGCACCTTGTGATTGACGATGTGTTTAGACTTGGCACCATCCAAGTCTACCAGATGCAGTCGGCGGATGCCATTGTCTTCAAAAGCCTTGGCTACATCCAGTGGACAGTCGGCGTATACCTTCCGGCTACTGTAGTTCCCCTGTGAGAGTCGGACACATTGTCCGTCCATCAGGTCGATTGCAGGAATTATGTCGATCATTGTGTGTACAGTTATAGAGTAAATAGATATTCCTGACATTACAGAGCCAGGAAGTTCCTTAAAATCCGTTCCCCCACGCTTCCGCTTTTCTCGGGATGGAACTGCGTGGCATAAAAGTTGTCTTTCTGCAGGGCGGCACTGAATGGAAGGATATAATCCGTTTGTGCTGCGGTATCCGGGCATATCGGTGCGTAGTAGCTATGGACAAAGTAGACGAATTCTTCGTTGGTGAAGCCTTTGAACAGTTCCCCTTGGGTATGGCTTAACGTATTCCAGCCCATGTGAGGAACTTTGTCGTCATGATTCCGGGGCTGGAAGCGGAGGATGTTGACGTCGAAGATTCCCAGCCCGTCCACATCTCCTTCTTCAGAATGCTTGCAAAGCAGCTGCATGCCAAGGCAGATGCCCAACAAGGGTTGGCGAAGCGAGCAGATAAGCTTGTCCAATCCCGTTTGTTGCAGATGGCGCATGGTGTTAGCCGCTTCGCCTACTCCGGGAAAGATTACCTTGTCCGCTGCCAGAAGAATTTGCGGATCAGCCGTGATGCAAGGCTCAACGCCTAACCGTTTCAGCGCATGACTGACAGAGTAGATGTTTCCCGCATTGTATTTTACGATAGCTACATTCATACTATATAATAAGGTGTTAGTTGAAAATGACCGTTTTGTTGTGATATGCCAATATCTTCTGTTCGATATGTTTCTGGACTGCTCGGGAGAGAACAATCTTTTCCAGGTCTTTCCCCTTGTTGATCAGGTCCTCCAACGTATCTTTATGCGTGATTCTCACCACATCCTGTTCGATGATGGGGCCGGCGTCCAGCTCGTTGGTGACATAGTGACTGGTGGCTCCGATGATTTTCACTCCCCGTTCGAAGGCTGCATGGTAAGGGCGTGCCCCGATGAATGCCGGCAGGAAGGAATGGTGGATATTGATGATACGCTGTGGATACGCCTTGATCATGCGGTCAGAGATGACCTGCATGTAGCGTGCCAATACGATGAAGTTGACATTATATTCCTCCAACAGTTGCAGTTCCGCCTTTTCCTGTTCCATCTTGTTTTCTTTGGTAATGGGGAACACGTAAAAAGGAATGCCGAAGCGTTCAGCCACCGGCTTAAGGTCAGGATGGTTGCTGATGGTGAGCGGAATATCTACATGCAGCTCTCCCGCAGTATACCGTGCCAGAATATCAAACAGACAGTGTGACATCTTCGACACAAAGATAGCCATTTTAGGCTTTATGTCTGAGAAATGGAGCTGGAATTCCATCGCGTACTTTTGTGCATACAATGTCTGGAAATAATCGTGTATCTTTTCCTTGGGGATAAGAAAATTCTCCAAATCCCATTCGATACGCATAAAAAATGCACATTCAGTGTGGTCGACATATTGATCGAGGTAGATGATGTTGCCTTGATTGATGGTAATAAAGTTGGTCACTTCGGCTAGGATACCCTGTTTGTCCGGGCAATGTAACAGTAATCTCGCAGTTGTAGTCATACGTATTTTTCTCTTGTCTATTTTTGTAACGGCACAAAAGTATGAAAAAAATGTGAGTCATTGCATTTTATTTCTTCAAAACCTTCTTGCATATTCGAAAAAGTATTTATATTTGCACCCGTAATCCAACAAGGTGCGTTAGTTCAGTTGGTTAGAATACATGCCTGTCACGCATGGGGTCACGGGTTCGAGTCCCGTACGCACCGCAATAGACATTGGAAATCAATGTTTTACAAATTAAGCACCCGATTTTACACCCAAGAATGTAAAGTTGGGTGTTTTCGTATTATTTATGATTATAAAGGGAGAGTATAAAAGTTTTTTGTCGATGCGTTCATAGGATTTATGTGCCTGATGTTTGCCGGGGGTATTGCTTATGCCATTTATCACGCCTTGTTCATTGCTGTTGTCCAGCAGAATATCGCTTCGGAAATTCTCGGGCGCACGTTTTCTTTGATATTTAGTCTGAGCACGCTCTCTTCCTTGTTGGGGATATTGGTATCGGGATATTTGGCTGAAAACATGAGTATTGCAACCTTGTTTGTAATCTGTGGGACGCTCATTGGAGCGGTCGGAGTAGCCGCGTGTTTCATCTCTTCGATAAAATCTCTGCAATAACATATTTATCACAAAGACATCGTTTATTATGACAAAAAAAGAACACATTACGATTTCAGACTTATTCCAAATATTGGATTTATTGGAAAGTACAGGCGTGAAGTATTGGCTCGATGGAGGATGGGGCGTAGATGCCCTGCATGGAGGGCAAACCAGAATCCATAGAGATGTGGATATTGATTTTGACAGCCGTTATACCGACAAATTGATTGCCTTTCTTCAGGAAAATGGTTTCGTCATAGAAACGGACTGGCTTCCTGCGAGGATGGAATTATACAGCGTCGAATTAGGGTATATAGACATACACCCGTTTATATTGAATGAGGATGGTACATCCAGACAAGCGGATTTGCAAGGTGGTTGGTATGAATTTCAGTCGGACTATTTTGGTGAAACTACTTTGGATGGCAGGGTTATTCCATGTATTTCATTGAAAGGGCAAAAGATATTCCATTCGGGATATGAATTGCGGGATAAGGATATTCATGACTTATCTATTCTTGATGCTATTTCAAAATCATAATTAAAAGCTGGAGGATCAATTCCCCCAGCTTTTTCAGCCCTCGTTACATCATAACTTGAATCCTCTACTTTTTCTTGGCTCTTCTGTTTTTCGTAAACCTTGCCGAAGTTTCTCCCATTGTTCTTTGAACCATTCGCCAATCGGTTGCCTGTTTATGGTCAGTACCAGTTTACTGTCATTGGTCGGATTCTTTTCCACTTTGAAAATATCATTCCTGATGTCAAACTTCCGTCTGTGCTCTTCGGAATAAATCCTGCCATTGCACCTGATAGCCTCTTTCTTCGTCAGAAGGCTCTCTATCATTTCTTTGGTGAAGCCGATGGCAGTGCATAGCTTTTCCATTCTCAACATTTCTTTGAGCATCGGGAACCATTTGAACGCCTTTTCAAGAATAGCATTCAGTCGTGATATTTCCTTGTCTTTGGCTTCAAGCTCCAGATTGTGTATTCCTTGCAGATTACGTATCTGCTTGCCGTGCTGTTCCTGCATGTGCCGCATTTGGGCTTTCAGGTCATCAATTCCCTTATCCCGTTTGGCTATTTCCTGATGCAATTCTTCATTGGATAGTTCCAGTTTCTTCATTTTTCCACTGCCGAAAAGAGAACCCACTCCGCTCACTATGACCGTAGCGGCATCGGTGGCTGCGCCTTTGAGCTTGTCCGTGCGTATCTCCGATTTCACCTGACGGAGTTCCTGTTCGGCAAGGTTTATCTGTTCTTCTTTGTGCCGCTTTGCTGCATCCATGCGTTGCAGTTCGGCTTTCTGCTTCTCAATGATGAAGTCGTTCCGTTCCAAATGTTTTTTGCCTGTTACAGCCTTTGACTGCCCACGCTCCATCAGCAGGATATCAGATGCCAAGTTTTGCATTTCGGTCATATCCTCATCATTGAGTTTGCGGCTCTTGCCTGTATCGTGGTTCATCCAGTCAAATACGATATGGGCATGGTAATTCGGTTTGAACCACCTTTCGCCTACTTGGAAACTCTCCATGTCCTCCGGGTCAGGTTGTCCGCCCAGCCAATGCCCTTCGTCCTTGTGCAGGAAGATTTGAAGCGGTGTAATGCCCCATCGCCTTTGGCACTCTTCGCCAAACCTACGCACATCCTCCAGCGTGGTGTCCTGTCTGATTAGCAATACACCCTCACGGATGGGAGAACATCCCGCCACCTTGATAATCTTGCCATTCTTCCCTTTGCGCTCACGCTCCTTTTCCTGCATGGCACGTCCTGTCTTTTCCTTGACCATGCGTTTGATGTTCTCATAGTGCGTCTGCAATTCGGGACTGCCGAAATCCGGATTTATCCATTGTTCGTTATCAGCCGTAAGTTCGGACACGATGTAGATTTTGGACTTGCCGATGTTGCGCATATACTCGGCAGTCCTCCGGTTATGAGCCTCGCTTGATGCCACGTTGCAAGGCTTGATATGTATGCTTGATTTTGTTGCCATCTTTTCAATTTTTGATTCGGTAATTACTAATTTTGTTTGCTGCTTTCCGCTCATAACCGCATGGGGTTCTTAGGGGTGCAACCCATAAGCGGAGTTTCCAAAGAGAGGGTCACTCTTTGGTCGGGGTTCTCAGGGGTGAAACGCCCTGAGTGGGTCATTAGGGCAAAGCCCTAATCCCCTCGGGAGAGCCCACAACTACGCAAGCGAAGCGTGTAGTTATAGTGGGCTATAACCGGAAGCCTTTCGGTTTCTTGGATAGCGTGTCATTCTTCTTTCTGACGGATTGCATTTGCTCTTTTCTATCCGCCATGCGTTTCTGCAAATACTCGTTCAGGTCTTTGCATCCGCTGTAGATTTGTGAAGCGTCCCGTATATGCTGGGTGCTGTCGTATTCCTTGCGGATTTGCTGAAGGGCTTCCATTCCTGCACGGTCATTGTCAAAAAAACAGTGGATTCGCTCATAGCTTCCCAATGGATAAAGTGCTTTGGAAACATTGGCAACAGAGTTCAGAACCATGTAATCCTGCCTGTCGAATTCAGGGTATTGCGGACAGCTTTCGAGCCGTAGGGTCAGAAATGAGAGGTAGTCCATAAATCCCTCGAAAACGAAACACGTGACCTTTGGCTCTCCCGACTGTCTGATGTGGGATATTTCCTTCGGTGCGATACAGCCCTTGAAATATCGGTTGCGGATTTCATAGCCGCCCGACATGTTGGGAAACGCAATGGCGAAGTACCGTTTGCCGTTGTGCGTAAACCGCGCTTCCTTACATTCTTTTTTCGCCAGTGCCGGATTTATCCCCCTTTCCTGCAAGTAAGCGAGCAAGGCAGGAGAAGAAAGCGGCACGATTTCCAACTGTTGGAAACTCGGCTCTGTAAATGACTGCTTGCGAAAAGAGAAAGAAACGGGGTGCACGTGCGGTGCTTGTTCCTCTATGCGTTTCAAAAGGTACGGCACGCTGTCCGTTGCATAGAGGTGCGAAGCCAGCGCAATGATGTTGCCGCCCTTGCCGAGCGCAAAATCATACCATTGGTTCCGCTCGGTGTTCACCTTGAACGAGGCTTCGGTTTCTTCCCTGAACGGTGATTTGTACCAAAGATTGATGCCCTGCCGCTTCACCGGGCTATATCCCAAGCTGTGAAGGTATTCTTCCAGCCTGATTTGTTTTGCTGTCTGTATGTCCATAAATGATTGTCTTTATCGGTTATTGTTTGTTTTTCTTTTCGCCAGTATCTGTTTATAGGTTACTGGCTGTATAACCACTTCACTTTATTGTCGTATATATAGGATACGGCTTAAAGTGAAGCGGTTTGATGCGCTCCTGCAACCACTTCGCTTTATCCTAATATATAGACCCGGAGAATAAAGTGAAGTGATTGCAGGAAGCGTGTCAATAGTGGAAATCCGGTTCGTATCTGTACTTCCTGCCATTTTCCTGCACTATCATCCGCTTGTTCTTCAACACTGTGATGAGCTTAACCAGCTTGTTGTCGCTTAACGGAACACCCACCAAGGCATACGACTCTTTCAATGCTTTGCTCAGTTCCTTATATCCGTATTCGTCCTGCAACGAAAATGCTGCTTCCAGTGCTATCCGGTGTTGTTGCTCGGAAATGTCCTTGCAGGCATCAAACCTTTCGCCTTGGGGTCTGCCGGGCGCTTTGGCTTCTGTCTGGTAATCCTCCATCAGTTCAGGCAATGCCCTTTCATTGATGCGGAAGGCAAACGGCTCGAAGTCCATCGCACGGATGTGCATGGCGGAAACCTTGCTGATGTCCCCGTTGCTTTTGTCCTTTTCAACGAGCAGTACGGTTTCAGCCTTGTTGTTCAGTTCCGTGCCGATATGTCCCCTTGCGTTCTCATCCCCCTTGTTCTGGTGGAGTATCGTGTGGATATGTATCTGCCTGTCGTCCGTCCACTGCATCAGTTTCGATATGATGCGTGTCGATTCGCTGGGGCTGTTGATGTCATACACCATGTCACGGATACCGTCTATCACCACCAGGCCAAGGTTCGGCGTATGGTAGATTGCCTGTTCGACAATCCTTATGCGCTGCTCCGGCGTGTATTTCCGCAGGGCAAGGAACTCAAGGTTTTCGTTGTCCTTGTCATCGGGCAGCCCTGCCATACGCATGATGCGCTCCATCACATTCAGACAGTGGTGGGGGCTTTGCTCCGTATCGACATAAAGCACTTTCCGTTTGGCTTCGGGAAGTTCAGCCGCATACCTGAGCACCGTTCCGTTCTTCAATGCCGCCGCCACGATAGCTGACACATTGAATGTCTTCTTGCTTTTGGCTTTGCCGATGGATGCGCTGAAATTTCCCAATGTACCTATTACAGAACCTTTCACACTGAGGATTTCGGGGGCTCTCTCGTATTTTCCCGACAGGCTCAACCGTGAGGCTTGCCAGAGGATTACCGCCTGTTCGTCCGATATTTCCCGGATGTCTTTCATATAGTCCATAGCGATTCCCCCCGTTACTTGCGTCCGCCTGTTTTCTTCCCTGCCAGTTCAAGGGCAAGTTCCGCATCCACGATAATCTTGCGCCCTATCTGGGTGATAGCCTTGTCTATTTTTCCGCTTTTCTTTATGCGGTTGGCGGTGGGCAGGCTGCATCCGAACAGTCTGGCTATGCCGGGTATTCCGTACACATACTTTCTGTTTGTGTCCGTTACGGGCTGTGGCTGCGCTTCCGTCTGAACGGAAGCGTGTCTGCTTAACATGATGAACTCTTCGCCTGTCATCTGCCAGACGGGTTTGGATAATAATTCTTGGATATTTGTCATTGTCCAATCTAATTAGTCGTTAAACAATCAGCCCTGCGCACTGGCTGTTATTTCTGTTCTCGAACGATGCAAAATTAGATATGGATACGGGTGGTAAGGATGGGGATGATATAATCCGAATGCCGATGTATCTTATTGAATATCAGAAAATAAAAATACCACTCAAAAATTAATTTGAGTGGTAAAAGTGGAACTTTCGTAAAGAATCAGGATATATCACGGATTATCTGAATATATGTTCCATTTCCTTGGCGAAATTCTGGTTGCTGTCACTGGGGAAATCAGAAACTGGCTCCTTGTACTTTGACTTGTAGTAGCTGTCATCAATATCCAGCAGTTTCAGTATTCCGGCTTTCCATTTGTCCCTGTCCTGCTTGGAGAGTTTTTCGCCCATCAGGAATATCAGATAGCATACACGGATTTTCTCTCTCGGTTTGATTCTCAACTTGCAGTTGCAGGGGTGCAGGTTCATATTGGCATAGAAATCCGGTGCGGAAATTTCCTCAAACTGTTCTCCCACACATATTTCATGAATGAGCGAAAGCAATTTCATGCTGAAGTATTCGTGTCGTTCCGTTGTTGTTTCCTGCTGGCTGACCGGTTTGCCCGGCTCGCCCTGTCGTTTCCCGTCAGAAATGTACTTCTGCAATATATCCAGAAAAAGACAACTTTGACGGTATATGTCCGCACAACGGTTCTTCATATATTGGAATGCCTCATTCCTTGCTGCCTTTTGCTGGTCATAGAGTTCGTTCAGTCTGGCTTTCTCCCTGTCATATTCAGCCTTACAGCGTTCATATTCTTTCTCCACCTGTTTTTCCTCTTCGGCAGTATGTTCCCGGTAGCCAATGGAATCATACCTGTTGTTGGCTTCATTCAGCGGCTTGCTCAGGCTTCTTGTGACATCCAGCTGGGCTTCAATTTCAAGGGAATACCTTTCCATGTGCTGATGGCAGACACGTTCTATCGCACTGTCACTTATGGGGTGCGTTTCATAGGCCTGTATGCTCTTTTCTATTTCGGTTTTCAGGCTGTTGAGTATCAGGGTGTATTGTTCTTTTTGCCTGTCAAGCACCAGTTCAAGGATGGCGGCTTCAAAAGACTTCATGTCATTATATTCCTGACAGAAATCGGAAATGAATTTCTGCCTGTCAAAAGAGAAAGTGCTGTTGTCTATATAGTCCTTGTATATTCTGTTGAGTTCACCGTATCGGGGAATCATCGTCTGTATATTGTCTGCCATAGGTGTCCTACTTTTGTCTGTTCTTTTCATTGTCAAGAAGCATCGTCAGTTCTTCTTCCACCTGTTCTATACTCGGCAGTGCCGATTTCAGGTTTTCCGGCACAGCCTTGCTGAGTTGGTAGTCGCTGATACCGATAGGCTGGTCATAGCCTGTCAGCGCATACTGCGCTACAATCTCATCCTTGCCTTTGCACAACAGCAGCCCGATGGTCTTGTTGTCATTCTCTCCCCTCAGTTTGTCGTCCACCACATTGATGTAGAAGTTCAACTGTCCTGCGTATTCCGGTTTGAACGGGGTAGCTTTCAGTTCCACAACTACGTATGCATGGAGCTTTATGTTGTACAGAATCAGGTCGGCATAGAAATCGCTGTCGCCTATCTGGAAATGTTTCTGCCTTGCGACAAAGGCGAATCCGTTGCCCATCTCCAGCAGATAACGGGTGACGTGCTTCACCAGTTGTTCCTCTATGTCCCTTTCGTCCGCACGTTCTTTGGCTCCTGCCAAGTCGAAGATATACGGGTCTTTCAACAGGTAGTTGGCAAGGTCGCTTTGGGGTGTGGGAAGCGTGGCGGTAAAATTATTGACCTTGCGGCTGTTGATTTGCCGTTCAAACAATTTGCTTTCAATCTGCATTTTAAGGACATTGCTGCTCCAGCCCATTTCCACGGATTGCTTCATATACCAGTAATCGACACCCAACGGAAGAGAACTGTTCAACAGAATCACATGGCTCGCCCAATTGATTCTTGCGACAGGCGATGCAAGAAACAGTTTTTCTATGTCCTCAATCGTTTTTTGATAAACGGCGGCTACTGTTTGGACTACATCCTGAATTTTTGCAAGAGGTTCTTGCATAATTGCAACTTCCTTGTTGTCTGTGGATTGAATTTGCGCAAGAGGCTCTTGCGTAAATGTCATATTGTTCAGGCTTTGAAGTTCATCCGTGATTTTCTGCACACTTGGAGTAAGTAATTTCGCATCGGTTTCTATAAAACTCCGTAATGCGCCCAATGGATAGGAGCGTGCGAATTGGCACATATAAGCCAAGTTTCTGACCGAATACCCTTTCTTTTCAGGATAGTTGAACCGTATCGCCTGCGCCAGTTTCTTGATGACCTTGCCGCCCCAGCCTTGTCGGTTCTGGTGGTACAATATGTAATTGCCCATTTTCCAGTAGTGGAACAGCATCTGCGCATTGGCTGCACTGATGAGCCGGACTTGCGCCTGCTCTATTTCTGACCCGATGGCATTGACAAAAGCCTCGAAACTTCTTTTTTCTATATTGTTATCGTTGTTGCTCATTGTTATAGGTATTGAAAGTTACAAAGATAAGCCAAATTACAGGCTTTCTATGAAACTTGATGATTGTTTTTTTATAGTTGGTTGAATTTGTTCATCGCATTGGCTTTCACATCATCAGCAATGTCGATGTAGGGTTTCATAGCCTTGTAGTCACTATGTCCTGTCCATTTCATCACTACCTGTGCCGGAATACCGAGAGCCAAAGCGTTACAGATGAAAGTCCTCCTTCCGGCATGGGTGCCCAGCAATGCGTATTTGGGCGTAATGGTGTCTATACGCTTACTGCCTTTGTAATAGGTTTCACTTACAGGCTCGTTGATTTCGGCAAGCTCGCCCAACTCCTTTAAGTAATCGTTCATCTTCTGGTTGCTGATGACGGGGAGAGCCTTATGCCCCTCGAATTCCACATCCTTGTATTTGTCGAGTATTGCCTTGCTGTGGTTGTTAAGCTCGATGATAAGCCTTTCGGCGGTCTTTACCGTGGTGATTTCTATATATCCATCCCTGATGTCGCTTTTCTTCAGGTTATGCACATCCGAATACCGGAGTCCGGTGAAGCAGCAGAACAGAAAGACATCCCTCACCCGTTCCAGATACTGCTTGGTTTCGGGTATCTGATAATTCTTGAGTTTGTTCAGTTCCTCCCAAGTGAGGAATATCACCTTTTTCGGAGTGCTTCGCAATTTGGGATTGAAATCTTCGTAGGCATTATTCATGCAATACCCTTTCTTGGTACACCAACGCAGGAACCATTTCAGATATGCGACCTGTTTCATGATGGACGTGTTCCGCATATCTTCGCTATCTTTCAGGAAATTCACATACTTTGTCAGTTTAGGTTCATCCAGCGATTCAAAGGTCAGCCCCTTGTCAAACTTTTCAAGATGCTTCCTGACTGCGGCAAATTTCTCATAGGTGGCATCAGACCAGCCGTTTTGCGTGCCGCATTCCTTGATGAACTCGTCAAACACCTCCAAAGGCAGAAACACCACCGGAGCCTGTTCCTCATCTTCCTTTTTCCCGTCATGCAATCTGTTGAATGCATCTTTAACCTGCTCGGTAGTGGGCATGAATCCCTGCACCTCGAACTCTTTGAATATATTCTGAATTTCGGTGTAGTATTTCAGCAAGTCCGCATTGATTTCCGATGCGCTTTGCTTCAGCTTGTTGGTGCATCCGTTCTTTACACGCTGCTTGTCGGCATCCCATTTGGCGACATCTATGCGGTAGCCCGTTGTGAACTCGATGCGATGGCTGGCAAAAACCACACGCATACGGATGGGGACATTCTCCACGATTGGCACTCCGTTCTTCTTGCGGCTTTCCAATGAAAAGATGATGTTTCGTTTGATATTCATAATTGGGTGCGTTTGAAATTCAACACCCAAATATACACCCAATAATTGAAACAGCAAAAGGTGTTTAATGATATTTAGTAATATAGTTGGTTTGTAACAACTTGATTATTATCAGTATATTGCAATCTTATGAGATTTCTTGATTGTGTAAGTTAAAGTCCCGTCCGCACCGCGAAAAGCTTCGGAAAACTTCCGAAGCTTTTTTTGTTTTTATCTACCGCCACTCAACGGCGAACATAAGTGTAGTAAAGATAATTTTTTGTCAGTTCTCTCAAAACCAACCCATACCTTCCGATTCTAATTTCTATTCGACAATCTGCCAATAACCTTGTTTTCTACCGCCCACACGCTTCAATAGTCCAAGTTCCTGAAGACGAGCCAAATTGTGAATAACACCACCCAATGTCGCATTAGGTATCCGCTCGCATAATTCTTTTCGAGTAGCATTCGGATGCTCACTCAAATATGCCAAAATACTGCCCTGCTGTTTTGTAAGCTTTTGTATGTTCTTTTGTATAGCCTTTTGTATGGTATTTGGAACAGCTGCCCTCTCTGGATATTCAAAATTGAATATCGTCCAAATGCCCGAAGCGTCATAACGGAATTCCGGAGTTGAAAAGCCATCGTTTTTGCAAGCCATTATAATACGTTCAATACCACGTCCCCATGCTTCAATCTCCCCCGAACGAAAGAATGCGTTGGCTATATCCGGATTGTAAGGAAAACTGCGATGCGAAGAAAGTAAAGTTTCCACAGTCCACCCATCTGGCAGAACACCGCCATTCACAATTTCCAATTTATTTTCATATACGCGGATTTGTATAGGAGAAGGCTCGGCATAATCTTTATTGATACAAGCATTCAACAACGCTTCACGTAATGCCTCCTTTGGCACTGGCAATGTTTCTACACGTTGAAGGCCCTCATAAGTTATGATAGCTTTCATATATTTGGTACACAACAAATCCATCAACTTCGCAATTTGCTGAAACAAATTACCATGGACTTCGTCCTGATAAACCAAGTCCATACCATCACGAAAGAAACCTATTTTCACAAAAGCTCCAGCCACATACCGCTCAGGGTCAGGATGAAACAACAAAGCTGCCGCACGCTTCAAATAATGGCCTTCAAAAAGCCGAAGTTTTTCCAAAAGTCCATGATTATCATCCACCAAGTCCACCTCATCCATACGTCCACTTCGTTTAGCATATTTACGAAACAAATCAAACGTAGCATTATCCAAATCCTCCTCTTTCAAATATGGCACAGGCACCCCATCCCAGCTCTTTCCTTGTTTGCGCAACATGAAGCGGTCGAGCGCGACTCCTTTCAATTCTTGATTAGTCGCACCACTTCGCAAATAATACTTACCACGAAAATTTATCGGATAGGGATATGCCTCCGTTACAATTTCTAAATACCGTTTATTATCTTCCGCTTTTAAGTTAACATCAACCAAAATACCAAGCATATCACGAACTTTGTTGGGGATATCCTCCATTAGCTTTTTTGCATCTTGCACACCGCATACCTCACCATTATCTTTTATACCTACATAAAGTTTTCCACCCCGTGCATTTGCAAAACCGCATATCCATTTCAGATATTCATCTCGCCAATTTTCTTTGAATTCAATGTTTTGTGACTCGGTACTCATGTTTAATCTTCTAATGTATAAGTTTCGTCATAAATATCTCTTAAATTCTTTCCTTCATACGTCCAATATCCAGTTGGTTGAATAGCATGAGATAGATTTAATAATTTCTTTGTAATACCGGTCAACGAATATGTTTCACCTTTATACATAATTTTTTTCTCATCAATTATAGAAACTTCTATTTCAGGATCTTTTGTAAAAGTCAGGATATCCCCCTTCTTCATACCCATATCAAAATAATTTAGAGGAGGCCGACGAGAAGAATTGATTTTTTCTGTTGCAGACTTGTCTTCTGATGTTAAATCATTATCTATCTCTTCTGTAATTTCCTGTGTAACATCTTCGCGATTAAACAATTCCAGAATTGCCATTGCTTGTTCAGGCTTGATTTGAAAAAATTCACGATTTGCATTAATACGATTTGGAGCAAAAGCTGCATGTAGAGCTTTCTCAATTTTAGCACAGTCAGATGATTTTACCTTACAAGCATATTTACATTCAAAAGGAACAGGGACTCCGGTTCCATAGAGTTCTTTCATCCTTGCGTCCAAATTATCCCTTGTAGTCATACCAATTTTAACCAATCCCGGCATTACCGGATTAGTAAGCACATACACTATTCCTGAATTATTCTGCTTTTGAGACATATTACACTATATTTAACCGGATTTCCGACGTTTTACCAACTAAGCATGCCACATAATTGGTGTACTTTACAAATATACAGAATTCTACATGGAAAAACTCCATTTCGTTTGAATATTTTTCCAGAATCCTATAACCGACGATGTGTAATATCTTAAAATCAGAAAACATGGAGCACTCATCCAAGCCTCAATCTATTTCCATGTGCGCACGGCAAATAAGTGCTTGATTTCTTGCCGCTATCGTAAAATATATATACTTTTGAGAAACAAACCTCTAAATTAAGACTAAAATGGAAAAAGGTTACTCATTCTTTAAAAAAGCCGGACTGGCCGCTTTTGCCATCATGGCATTCACATTCTCCGGCACGGCTGCCCAACTGGAAGTAACAACAACAGAACCCGGAACTCTGGCAAGCCTCATCTCAGAAAACGACAAATGGAACACAACGGAGCTGAAAGTATCCGGCCCTATTAACGCCATCGACATCCGAACCCTTCGGGAAATGGCAGGGTCCGACTATTATGGCGAACCGACAGAAGGCAAATTGCAAAAACTGGACATGACCGATGTTGAAATCATCGGCTACGATGAAAGCACCCCATCGGTGGACCAGTCATATTTCTGCGATACGATGCAAGGTTTTGTCTATTTAATTGCCGAGGACAACAAATTCTACGGCTTCTTTTTCACAGAATGCGACGCCCTTAAAGAGCTGACACTGCCCGTCCGTGCATTTTACGAAGGCAACAGAGAGTGGCCGGAAATGCTGGAAAAGATTTCCGTGCCCGAAGAGAACCCCTATCTGACAGTTCTCGACAATATTCTCTATTCAAAGGACCTCAAAACACTCTACTATTGTCCTTCTGGAAGTCCGCAAACAACAATCCGTACTCCGGACGCCACAGAGATCATTTACAAATATGCTTTCTACTCCAACCAGTATGTACAATCCGTTGAAATGCCGAACGTAAAGGAAATCAAAAGTCCAGCATTCACCTATTGCGCCGCCCTGCAACAATTATCATTCGGCAATCAGCTGACTACACTGGAAGAAATGTCCATCTTTGGCAATTTCCAATTAAGCAGCGTAACAGTAGCCGCCGACAACCCCCACTTCAAAAACACAGGAAATTTTCTGACCGACACTTCCGGTAAAAATCTATACATTTTTGCAGCAGACAACACCGTGGAAACATGCGACGTGCCCGATGGTGTAGAAACCGTTTGTACCGGTGCCATCTTTTCCAACTATATACACACCGTCAACTTCCCGAACAGTGTCACAACCCTGCAACGATACGCCATATCCAACTGTCTGAAGTTGGAAACCATCAATATGGGGTCAGGAATCACCAATCTCGAACAGTTTTACACCTTCAACCTCACAGCGCTTCAGGAATACAACATGGACAGCGCAAACCCGAACTACTCTTCCTACGGAGGCGCCCTCTATTCCAAAGACGGACTTACTTTGGTGGTTATTCCCGAAGGCAGGACGGAGTTCAGCGTTAAGGAAGGCACCGAACGACTTGGCACATACAGCCTTGGAGTCTACAGCAATTCAATAGAGAAACTGACGCTGCCTGCGTCTCTCAAAACGTTGACCAGCCTGACACTCTCCTGCAACAACCTGAAAGAAATCTACTGTAAAGCAACCGTTCCGCCCACGTCCAACGACTATTTGCCTTTCTACCCGTTCATGAGCGAAAATATCGACCTGTTCGTCCCGACAGGATGCGCAAACGCCTACAAGACGGCCCCTTGCTGGAAAGACTTCAAGAGCGTCAACGAGTTTGACTTTTCCGGCATCGAAAGTGTGACAGCAGGCGAGAAACCGTATGAGGTGGCACGCTACGGCATTGACGGCAAGCAGCTTCCGGCCGAAGCTCCGGGTCTGAACCTCATCAAGATGTCAGACGGCACAGTACAGAAAGTATGGGTTTCCGACAACCGATAAAAAGCAATCTCACCCGACATACAAGCGGCAGACGGAAGCGATTTCCGCCTGCCGCTTGCCGTTCAACGATATTTTCATACAAAGTTTTGCCCACATCAAATATTTAAGGTAATTTCGCCCGAAATACATAATAAAGAATCATACAACTATGGCAGATTCATTGAAAATCAACAAAGTGATGATTCGCAACCTCCAAATGGAGGATTACGAGCAACTCTCCCAATCGTTTACACGCGTCTACAACGACGGCAGCGACGTGTTCTGGACACGCGAACAAATCAAAAAACTTATCGACATTTTCCCTGAAGGACAGATTGTAACGGTAGTCGACAACCAGATTGTGGGCTGCGCCCTGTCGCTCATCGTGGACTACAACCTGGTGAAAAACGACCACACCTACGCACAGGTGACAGGCAACGAAACCTTCAGCACCCATAACCCAAAAGGCAATATTCTCTACGGAATCGAGGTTTTCATCCATCCGAAATACCGCGGTCTCCGACTTGCACGACGCATGTACGAATACCGCAAGGACCTCTGCGAGAAACTCAATCTGAAATCCATCATGTTCGGCGGCCGCATCCCGAACTATCACAAATACGCCGACAAGCTCCGCCCACGCGAATATATCAACAAAGTGCGGCAAAAGGAAATTTTCGACCCGGTACTCACGTTCCAGCTGTCGAACGACTTCCACGTACGCAAGGTGATGCGCAACTACCTTCCGAACGACGAGGAATCGAAGCACTTCGCCTGCCTGCTGCAATGGGACAACATCTACTACCAGCCGCCTACACAGGACTTCATCACAAAGAAATCCACTGTCCGCGTCGGACTCGTACAATGGCAGATGCGCCCCTACCGCACTCTTGACGACCTGTTCGAGCAGGTGGAATATTTCGTTGATGCCGTTTCCGACTACCAGAGCGACTTCATTCTTTTCCCGGAATACTTCAACGCTCCGCTGATGGCCCGCTTCAACGATGAAGGCGAATCGGACGCCATTCGCGGACTGGCACAATATACAAACGAAATACGCGAACGGTTCATCAAACTTGCCATCAGCTACAACATCAACATCATCACCGGCAGTATGCCGCTCGTCAAGGAAGACGGACGCCTCTACAACGTGGGCTTCCTCTGCCGCCGCGACGGTTCCTATGAGATGTATGAAAAAATCCATGTCACTCCCGACGAAATCAAAAGTTGGGGTCTCAGCGGCGGACGCCGCATACAGACATTCGACACCGACTGCGCAAAAATCGGCGTGCTCATCTGCTACGATGTGGAATTCCCGGAACTGTCCCGCCTGATGGCCAACGACGGCATGCAGATACTTTTCGTTCCGTTCCTCACCGACACGCAGAACGCCTATTCCCGCGTCCGCGTCTGCGCCCATGCCCGCGCCATCGAGAACGAGTGCTTCGTCGCCATCGCCGGAAGCGTCGGCAACCTGCCCCGTGTCCACAATATGGACATCCAGTATGCACAATCGGGCGTGTTCACCCCTTGCGACTTCGCGTTCCCTACCGACGGAACAAGAGCCGAAGCTACGCCTAACACGGAAATGATTCTGGTGTCGGACGTCGACCTCGACCTGCTTACACAACTTCACACCTACGGTAGCGTCAAGAACCTGAAAGACCGCCGCAACGACCTCTACGAACTGCGGCTGAAACGCTAACCGGAATCAGCATAAAAACAACGCACCGCCCTGCTGAAACCATCAAAAGGGCGGTGCCTGTTTTTTATTATGCGTACTGTTATCTGTCGTAAAGCGGTTGCGTAGTCAGTTCCACAAACAGCGTGGCAAGCGCATCGGCAACGGCGGCGGCATAGCGTGCACCCTTTTCAGCAGTGGATTTGCGCGGATCGCCGATTCCTGTGTCGTCCGACGACTTGTCCCAACGGCGCGGAGTCCATGCCACCTTGCGGTTCAGCGAATCGACCGCAAAAGGATGCGACATGCCGCTGCCGGCCATCGACAGGTCGACAAGTTCCGGATGATAGTGCATCATGACAGAGGTTTCCTGTTCGCCGGCATGGTCGTCAATACGTTCGTCAAAATAGCCGGCAGTCGGAATAATGGCAAACCAGTCGGAACAGGTTATCAGAAAATCCGGATAGTCGAATGCCAAATCACGAATCATGCCCTTGAAATTGTTTCCGCCGTGCCCGTTGACGATGGCCAGACGACGGATGCCCTGCACATAAAGCGACGATACGATGTCGCGCAAAATAGCCTCCTGTGTCGTCAGACGCGTATGCACGCAAAACGGCAGCCGCTTCTGTCCGGGATTCTGTGCTCCGAAAGGCACCGGAGCCATTACCATACAGCGCACACCCGCACGCTCATACGCCAACCGTGCGGCATCGACAGCCACATCGTGCGACAGTATGCAGTCCGTCATGTAGGGAAGATGATAGTTGTGGGTTTCAGTCGCTCCCCAGGGGAGCACAGCCAAATCGTAGGCCTGCTTTTTCACCGTGCCGAAATTGGTGGCAATCAAGTCCAAAGCCGGAGTTTCTGTTTTTTCCATTTTCTTATTTAGATTTAGATTATTCCTGCGCTTGCGTTCTGCTGCTTTTCCACACTGACACTGCCGGAATACACCACAGAACAGCCTATAAAAACAACCCCGGCGAATCCTTAATAAAGGTTCTGCCGGGATTATCCTCTCTCCAATGTGGTCCCACTTGGGCTTGAACCAAGGACCCCCTGATTATGAGTCAGATGCTCTAACCAACTGAGCTATAGGACCGTCATTTCTTTCAAAATGAACTTTTCGTTCCAAAAAGCGATTGCAAAGATAAACGATTCCAACGAAAAAAGCAAATAGTCGCCCGTTTTTTCGTCTTTTTATTTTCCATTTTCACCGCCCGTCCGCAAACTTCTGCTAAAAATTGGAAGGAACAAACACTCCGTCAACGCACAATAACACGCATTGCTTCTGCCCCTTTTCGCAGCGGCCGGTATCCCCGGGAATGTATTTTTGCGAAAAAACGAATGCCATGAAACAAAATGCCTGCAACTTGAACATCCAGACCTATTCGCTCGAGGAAATGCTCGAAGAGTGGAAAACCCGCAAAATGCTGCTGCCGGGACGGCACGACTGCACGATGGAACGCGACGACGGCATTGACCTCGACGCCGTACTCGTCCGCGAAATAGAAGCCGCCTACGACCGACTACTGCGCGAAGCTCCGACGGAATGGCTGCCGGTAAACGATATTGCCGAGAACTGCCCTATCGAAATTGCCGACGACCTGACAGCGGTCATGCATCTTCCCGCCAACTGCTATCGAGTTGTGGAAGTGAAACTTCCCAGCTGGAAACATGCCGTCAGCCGTATGGAAAACCCCGACAGCGAAACTGCACGTAGGCAGCAGAACGAATGGCTCCGGGGAGGCATCAACGCTCCTGTCTGTGTGGCCGGAAACCGACGGCTCTACCTGTATTCAGCCGGCAACCATGAAGAGATTCGCGCAGAGCGTGTACTTGCTGTCGAGCCTCCCGAAAAAGGCTGGTTTGCCTTCGCCGATGCCGCATGGGACTTCCTGCTTTCAGAAACAACCTCCACAAAAACAACCTATTGACAACAAAAAAGGAAATTTGCACTACAATTCATTAAAAAAGGCAAAATCGGTTAAATTATGTTCCGTTTGACAAGGACAACCATTGATGTTATAAATAATGTAGTATATTTGCTTTCGATTCACATTTAATATGTTAATATGGACCAAATCGCATCGAAAGACATACCACGTTTCTCAATCGACAAACTAATATCCATTTTTCAGCTAATCGAGGGTGATGCCTATATGCCGGGATGCCTGATAGCCGAAAGAACATCGGATGTCGAGTTGAAGAAAATGCCTATCGACTCCCCTTTCAGCCTGAACGCGTTTGTCATGTTCATGTGTGAAGAGGGAGAAGTGACTCTTTCCACCAACCTGAAAAGTTTTGTTACCGAGAAGAACCACATTTTCATCAACTTCCCGGGACAAATCATGCATGTGAAAGAGCTCGGCAGCTACAAACTGCACATCATCGTGCTTGACATGGAATTCATTCAGAAAATGAACCTCGACATCAAGCCTATCGCGCAGAAAATTGTCGATTTGAAAAACAACCAGTGTCTTGAAGTCACGAGCGAAGGCCTGCAGGAAATGATTAACATCACCAACTCCATCAAAGCGGAGCTGAGCAACAACGAGCAGGACGAAGTGAAGGACGACATCCTTCGATGCCTTTTCGCGGCACTATTCTTCAAGGTAAGCCGTGCCGCCAACAACAACCTCTCGCACACGGAAGAGAGTCCCGTCAACAAAGAATTCTTCGACAAAAGCGCCGGCTACTTCAAGAAGTTCATGATAATGCTGAGCGAGCACTACAAGCAGGAACGCTCCGTCAGCTTCTACGCCGAAAAGCTCCACTTGTCGCCAAAATATTTCACCACGCTCATCAAAAAGACCAGCGGCCAGACAGCAGCGGAATGGATCAACCAATACGTTATCCTGGAAGCGAAAAACCTGCTGAAATACTCAACGATGAACGTGCAGGAAATTGCCTATCACCTCAACTTCCCCAACCAGTCATTTTTTGGGAAATATTTCAAACACCATACGGGCATGACCCCGAGCGAATACAAAAAAAGCAAGTAGGCCGAAAGCCCACTTGCTTTTTTTATCTCAAAGAGATTTATATCTATTAAAATTATCCGGCATCAGTTCCCTTGTACTTGCTTTTTTGCAGCATTGAACTTGTAACGGATACTTTTCCTATTCATAAATTATTGCATCAAGCCACCCTCAATGAAGAAAACGACTTCATTCAACCGTTGTTTATTCTTTTCAGCATCTTTAAAAACAGCCGGAATATGCAGCACTTTATCTTGAATCAGATTATCCATTAAATACCACATGACTTCATGATACAAAATAACCATTGCTGTTTTTTCATCATGTATATCATATTGGGTTGCGACATTGCTACAGTTGTTTTTGAGTTCTGAAGAAATAGAATCTACCAGTTTACCAACAATTTGATGAAAATTATCTTGTTGCTTTTTTATTATAGGGAATTGAATATCTCCGTTGTTGTCCGTTAATCCATAAGTGGTTAATTTAGAAATAAGTTGCGGATTCTTGATTTTTCCATATTTGGAAATTTCATCTGCACTATCATCCATCGTCTTACTGCTTGGCGAGACTTCGCTGTCGAGATAGGTTAATATCAAATTCATATCACCGAAACCGTTTGTTCCAAATTTAAGGTCTTTACGTGGTTCATACAAAACCCAGTAACAACCGCTCCAACCCGCATGGTTGTTTATGTCTTCAAACAAGACCAGCTTAGTCCACATTCTACCGTCCAAAAGATATGAAAAGACCAATGAAAGGGCATTATTTTCAAATCCCATCTCTTTGATTGCATTCACAAGAGAAACAAAATCACCCTTAGTTTTTGAATACATGGATTTCGCAATCTCTTTACTCTCATTTCTTAAAGAAGCCGTCTGTTCTTTATCGAGAATAAGGATTGTGCATTTCCATTTTCCTTTTGTTTTGCTAATCAGTCCTCCTACTTCCAGCAATAATAATTGACTGTCAGAACACTTTATACCCATATCAAGAAGTTCACTTTGGGTATGTGGCGTACGCAAATTATACATTATTTCCCAATTATTATCTGTAAGAACATAGTCTTCGGGCTGATGTCCGCTTACTGCAACGAATTGAGTTGCTTCCCATTCTTTATACGGCCGAACATTTGTCTGAGCTTTAATAGTCGACAATGCACATGACAAAAGAAAGAGGAGAAGAATAGACTATGGCAATTTTTTAATCATAAGAACATTCATTTATAAGTTTGCAACGACATATTATTTCAAGTTGTTTTCGCCAATCAATTTTCCGCTTACGACCTGGGCAAACGTGCTCACAGGCAACAAGATGCCCATAAGTACTAATAATGCTCTAATAAAGTTCATTGTGTACTACGCTTATTGTTTTCTCGATTATATATGTTTATAAGACAAAATTAACACATCCATACAATTATAATATCAAGAATGTGCAAAAAACTTTTCCGGGCAATTTAAAAAAAGACTGGTCCTAAACAACCATTACAGTCATTTAGGACCAGTCATGCTTATATACAATATTTTTCTATATCAGCAGTAATATCAACAGCTGTGCGATTATTACCCGCAGGAACATTCCCAACGGATAAACCGTAGCGTAGGACACTGCCGGCGAATCGTCGTGCATCGTATCGTTGGCATAGTTGAGCGCCATCGGGTTGGCCATACTTCCGCAAAGCAATCCGCAGGTTTCTCCGAAATTGAACTTGAACAGACGCAATGAAAGTATTCCGACAATCACTACCGGCAAATAGGTAATGACGAATCCCAGACTGATCCACGCCAAACCTTGCGGCCCTACGAGGGTATCAAAGAAATTCTTTCCGGCATCCAGCCCCAGACAGGCAAGATACATCGACAATCCGATGCCGCGAAGCATCAGGTTGGCACTGCGCGTGGTGTAAGTGACCATGTGCAGGCGCGGACCGAAACGGCCCATCAGAAGACCGGCAAGAATAGGACCGCCGGCAAGACCCAACTTCACGGGAACAGAACTACCGGGGAAGGAAATAGGAATCGTACCGAGGGCGAGGCCAAGGAAAATGCCGACAAATATCACGGCAAGATTCGGCTCATTGAGCGAACCTACGCGGTTGCCAATCACCTTCTCCGCATTCTCAATGTCGGCAGCATTACCCACGGCTGTCAGACGGTCGCCCAACTGCAAGACAAGGTCGGGTGTAGCCAGCAGCTTCACGCCGCTGCGCATCACGCGCGAAACGGTAATGCCGAACGTATTCCGCAAGCGGAGCGAACCCAGCTTCTTACCGTTGATTTCCGGACGCGACACAATGATGTGGCGCGACACGAACTGACGGTCGAGCTTGTTCCAGTTCACATTATGGTTCCAGTCAATATTTTCCTTTTCTCCAAAGAACACAGAAAGTGCCTCCACGTCCTTTTCCGTAGCAATGACCAGAATACGGTCGTCCTGCTTCAGCACCGTGTCGGAAGTAGGACGAAGCAGTTCCTTTCCATGCCACAGGCGGGAAATGATAAAACGCGCCGGACTGACGTGCTGTACCTCATCGATAGTATGTCCGAAAATTCCCGGATTCTTGATTCGGAAAGTGGCAATATACGTCTGCTCGGAACTGTCCTCCGCACGTTTCTCCATATCTTGAGGACGGACAAAGAATTTGCGCAGGGTAATCATGGCGAGTATCACTCCTACCACACCCAACGGATAGGTCACAGCACATCCCAACGCTGCCGCATCGGCCGATATGCCCATCTGCTTTAGGGTCTGCTGCGCCGCTGCCAGTGCAGGCGTGTTTGTCGTCGCACCGCAAAGCACTCCCGTCATTTCATCAATGCCGTAGCCAAAGCCTACAGTCATACCCACGGTCAGCAATGTGCCCAACAGAATAAGCACAAGTCCGACTACGTTCATGCGCATGCCGCCTTTCCGGAAAGAGCTGAAGAAACCGGGACCGACCTGAAGTCCCAAAGCGTAAACAAAAAGCACCAAACCGAAACTTTCGGCATAGTTCAGCATCTGCGGGTCAATCGAAAGCCCGAGATAGCCTGCCAAAATTCCGGTAAAGAATACGAAGGTAACGCCTAATGAAATTCCCGCCACCCGTATTCTACCCAGCGCCAATCCGGCGGAAATGATAATGGCCATCACCACCACCGCCTGAAGCGCCGAATGCTCCAGCAAGAAACTGTTTATCCAATCCATATCACAAAGGTACAACTTTTTATAGCAATTACACAATACCTGAATCCCAAGTGTCTAAAAAAGGGGAGAGCAGAACCAAGGTTCTGCTCTCCGACAGTAGCTAATCCATAGCCACCGTTTTGTCGTTTTACATCCATTCGATATTCACATACTTCTTTTCTGTCAACGACGTAGGGAAATTTAGACTAAATGATTAAGGTTGAAGTGTAAAATATCTTTGATTTGTTAATCGTCAATATTCGTTTCGAAAAACCTCCAAAGCCTTCGCTTTTTCTGTTCTTCACTGCAAAGTTATGCGATATTTTTATAACTGCAAATTTTTTAGAACTTTTTTATTGCGTTTTTTCAAAACTTAAATCTACAAAGCATAAAATAACAAGCGGCCACCATATCGACAAAATTCGAACCTATTTAGCCAAATTTTTCATAAATTCGGCATCTATTTTCATTCAGAAAATATTTCGACACAGGCCTCCCACGCGTATAAACAAAAGCCGAAGATGAATATAAATCCACCTCCGGCTCTCTTATTTGCATTGTTACATAAATATTATTTTTTCAGCGACCATTCGAAACCGTCCTTCGTGTCTTTCACGACGAAACCAAGAGCGGCAATCTTGTCACGAATAAGGTCGGAAGTAGCCCAATCTTTCTTCGCTTTTGCCTCCTTACGGATTTCGAGCAGCAAGTCGACAGCCTTTTCAAACGGTTCGAGCGTGCCGGCTTCTTCGGAAGCCACCAGTTCGGTGCGTACACCCAACACATCAACAAGGAACACCTGGAACAAATCCTTCAGTTCGTCGATGTCGGCCTGTGTCAGCGTAGCCTTTCCGTCGTTCACCTGGTTGATGACGCGGCAAGCGTCAAACAATGTGGCAATCACCATCGCCGTGTTCAGGTCGTCGTTCATCGCCTCGTAGCAACGCGGACGGAATTCCTTCACGTCGACACTGGATGTTTCCGATGCCTTCAAGTCCTGCAAGCGGCGCCAGCCGTCCACCATGCGGTCGTATGCCTTTTCGGCAGCCTGCAACGCTTCGTTCGAGAAGTCGACCGTACCGCGGTAGTGAGCCTGAAGGATAAAGAAACGGATAGTCATCGGCGTATAGGCCTGTGTCAGCAGCTTGTGCGAGCCGGTAAAGAACTCGTCGAGCGTAATGAAGTTGCCCAACGACTTGCCCATCTTCTGGCCGTTGATGGTAATCATATTGTTGTGCATCCAATAGTGAACAGTTTCATGACCGTTGTGAGCCACCGACTGTGCAATTTCACATTCATGGTGCGGGAACATCAGGTCCATGCCGCCCCCGTGGATGTCGAACACCTCACCGAGGTATTTTTCGCCCATCGTAGAGCATTCAAGGTGCCAGCCCGGGAAACCGTCACTCCACGGCGAAGGCCAGCGCATGATGTGTTCCGGAGCCGCCTTTTTCCAGAGCGCAAAGTCAATCGGATTGTGCTTTTCGCTCTGTCCGTCGAGTTCGCGGGTGGTGTTGAGCAGTTCTTCGATGTTTCTGCCCGACAGCTTTCCGTAGTTGTAATCCCTATTGTATTTCTCCACATCAAAATAGATGGAGCCCTGGCTTTCGTAAGCGTAGCCTGCTTCCAGAATCTTCTTGATGTATTCGATTTGCTCGATAATGTGTCCGGATGCATGCGGCTCGATGCTTGGAGGAAGCACGTTGAGCGCCTCCATTGCCTTATGGTAGCGGTTCAGATAGAACTGCACCACTTCCATCGGCTCCAGCTGTTCCAACCGGGCCTTTTTTGCAACCTTGTCCTCACCGTCGTCGGCATCGTGCTCAAGGTGTCCCACATCGGTAATGTTGCGCACATAGCGCACCTTATAGCCGAGGTGCATCAGATAGCGGTAGAGCACGTCGAAAGTGATGGCAGGACGGGTATGTCCGAGATGGGCGTCGCCATATACTGTCGGACCACACACATACATGCCTACCCTGCCTTCGTTGACAGGTTTGAAAAGTTCCTTACGGCGGCTGAGTGTGTTGTAAAGATATAGTTTGTTGTCCATAGCCCTTTTTTATGAAATTAAAACAGTGTCCAAAACATTATGCCTGTCCGCCCATCGGCATGAACGGAGGATTGTTCTGGTTGTTGGAATTGTTCACCAATCCCTTCGGAGTGATAACACCGAAATTGGCTTCATACTTGCTGATGTTGTCCTGAAGGGCCATCAACAGAGTCTTGGCGTTTTCCGGAGTCATGATGATGCGGCTTTGAACGCGTGCCTGCGGTGCATTCGGCACTACATTTACAAAGTCCATGAAAAATTCGTTGACAGAGTGTGACAAAATTGCAAGGTTAGCATATTTGCCGCTTGCTACATCCGGTGTCAACTCAATTTTTATCTCTCTTTTTTCGTTGTTATTATTTTCCATTTCCGTATATGTTTTATGTTTATAATTTGTTTTTAGTAAATTCATAATAAGTGTCGCCAGTCGGATCGTTCACCTTCACGCGCAGCACGCGGAATGTTTCGCAGTTCCACACATTGGCAATGTCAAACGAGGCATACGCCTTGCGCTCAAATGTCGGAGTCTCGCCCAGCACGTCGTAGATGATTTCCGCCTCAACGGTATCGCTGTCGAGCGTGGACTTGTCGACCACCAGCATCATCAGAAACCGCTTGCCGGTAAACGGCACCCAGGAATTGAGGTTCAGATAAGTTCCGCTGCGCCAAAGACTTGTAACGTCGATTTCCGTCGACGTGTAGCCCTGTATCTGGTCGGCAGTTGCCGAACGCACCACGTCGGAGATGATTTCCGTATAGCCGTCGAGCCTTATTTTCCGCCGGTACTCCCCGCCGTCGCTTCCCAAATCCGTGTAGCGGATAAACAGACGTTCGCCTTTGTCCACATCGAGCGAAGCAACGTTTTCGGCGGTCAGTGTCAGCAGCGGACTGTCGTTATGACGGCAATAGCTGAACGTGGCATACCCCTGCTCTGCCTCTTCATAGGTGACAAACACCTCACAAAAGTCGCCGTAGTCGAGCTCCGGTTCATCGCTGCATCCGGTCGTCACCCACAATAATGCTACAAATATAATGCCAAGAATCCGTCTAATCATCGTCATTCGTCAATTTTCTCCTTTTTCATGTCGGAAACGATAACGCCGTCGCGCATTGTCAGCACGCGGTCGCACATCATGGCCAGCGACTCGTCGTGTGTCACAATGACAAAAGTCTGGCTGAACTCGCGGCGAAGGTCGAAAAACAGCCGGTGCAATTCTTCCTTGTTGCGGCTGTCAAGACTTCCCGATGGCTCATCGGCAAAAATCACCGACGGACGGTTCATCAGCGCACGTGCTACGGCTATGCGCTGCTTCTCGCCGCCCGACAAGGCCGCAGGCTTGTGGTCGGCACGCCCGGAGAGCCCCATATAGTCAATCAGTTCGGCGGCACGCTTGTAGGCATCGGCGGCACGGTCGCCCTTAATCAGCGCCGGGATGGCCACATTTTCCAATGCCGTGAACTCCGGCAGAAGCTGATGGAACTGGAATACGAAGCCGATATGGCTGTTGCGGAATGCCGACAACTTCTTTTCCGACAGCGAAAGCACGTCGACACCGTCGTAAATCACCCGTCCGCTGTCGGGAGTGTCGAGCGTGCCGGCAATCTGCAAAAGCGTAGTCTTTCCCGCTCCGCTCGGACCGACAATCGACACAATCTCGCCGTTGCCGATAGTGGCATTGACATCGCGCAACACCTGCAACGAGCCGTAACTCTTGTTGATACCTTTTATTTCTATCATTTTTGCGACAGTTTTCTGATTACATGAGCACCCAGCATACAGCCGAACACGGCGGGCAGATAAACTACTGTCCCGTAGCTCGACTTCTTGTTGGCAATTTCGTCGGTAAGCATCACCGACTCGCGCACGGGAGGCTCCTCGCTCCACACCACACGCAACTTGCGGCGCACGCCGTGGGCCTTCAGCCGCGAGCGCACCGCCTTGGCCAGGCCGTCGTTGTAGGTTTCCCACAAGTCGGCATAGCGCACTTTCGTAGGATCGAGCCGTCCGCCGGCACCCATCGAAGATATTATCGGAATTTTGTTGAAAAGGCAATGTTCAATCAACGCCACTTTCGGAGCAACGGCATCGATAGCGTCAATCACAAAATCATAGTTCGCGCCGTCGAACAGCGAAGCGGCATCGTCGGCAGTAATGAATTTCGGCAATGCAACGACCTGCGCTTCCGGATGAATGTCGCGTATGCGTTCCGCCATCACGTCCACCTTCGGCTTGCCGAGCGTGGAATGAAGCGCCGGCAACTGGCGGTTGAGGTTGGTCACGCCCACCTCGTCACCGTCGACGAGCGTTATACGCCCTACTCCTGCACGCGCAATCATTTCTACGGCATACGCGCCCACACCGCCTGTTCCCACCACAAGCACGTGGCTGGAAGCAAGCCTGTCGACGCCCTCAGCGCCAAGCAGCAATTCCGTCCGTTGGTTCCATTTTTCCATTTGTTCCGGCATATCAACGAGCGAAATTACAAAAAAATCCCTAAAACCCAATATCCTGCACGGTTTTAACCCCATTTTGGGTTAAAACTAAAAGCGGGACAAGAACATGAACAGTACCCACAGACATGCCACCACCATCAAATCTATCACACACTAACCCATATTTTAAGTTTACACACATTAATATTCTGTTTATTCAACATTCACCATAACGAAAGAGCATAAATGCCGGTGTGGCGTTTATGCTCTTTCGTTATGGTGAATGATATTCTATTTCTTTTTGGCGGTGCGGCGGGCGGGCTTTTTCGGAGCGTTTGCGGCATCTTCAATGATAGCCTTGCAGGCTTCGAGTGTCAGTCCGTCGATGTCGGTGCCTTTCGGAATCTTGTAGTTCTTCTTTTTATAGGCAATGTAGACACCGTAAGGGCCGTTGAGAATTTCCAGTTCCGGTTCTTCATCAAACTTCTTGACCAATTTTTTCTTTTCGGCATCCGCCTTGCTCTTGATAAGCTCGATGGCTTCTTCCAGAGTGATGCTGTAAGGAGTCTGGTCTTTCGGAATGGAAACAAACTTGCCGTCATGCTTCACATAAGGACCGAAACGGCCGATTGCCACTGTCACATCCTTGCCTTCGTAGTCGCCCAATGTGCGCGGAAGGTCGAAGAGCTTCAGGGCTTCTTCCAACGTAATGTCGTTCACCGACTGTCCTTTCAGCAGCGATGCGAACTGCGGCTTTTCGTCGCTGTCCGTGCTGCCCAACTGAACGAGCGGACCAAAGCGGCCGATTTTCACCGAAACTTCCTTGCCCGTTTTCGGGTCAGTGCCGAGTACACGTTCGCCTACCTTGTGCTCCAGACGAAGGTTGGAAATCTTTTCCACTTCCGGATGGAATATCTTGTAGAACTGCTCAATTTCGTCGTTCCATTTTGTCAAGCCTTCTGCAATATGGTCAAACTTCTCTTCCACGTTGGCCGTGAAATTATAGTCCATAATGTCGGGGAAATATTCCTGAAGGAAGTCGTTTACCACCATACCGACATCCGTAGGAATGAGCTTGCCTTTCTCGCTGCCTACGGTTTCGGTTTTCACCGTTTCCTTTATGTTGCCATTCTTGAGTGTCAATATGCATGTTTCGCGCTTTTCGCCTTCCTTTTCGCCTTTTTCCACATAGTCGCGGTTCTGGATAGTGGAGATAGTCGGGGCGTAGGTTGACGGACGGCCGATGCCCAGTTCTTCCAGCTTGCGCACGAGCATGGCTTCCGAATAGCGCGGCGGATGCTGCGTGAAACGCTGGAGGGCGTTGCTTTCAGCCAAATCAAGCTGCATGCCGGCTTTGAGCGGCGGCAGCATGGATTCCTGTGCGTCATTGTCGCTTTCGTCGTCGGTCGATTCCATATACACTTTCAGGAAACCGTCGAACTTGATAACCTCGCCGGTAGCGATGAAAGATTCCGAACGGTTGCCGACGGAGATTTCCACCGTTGTCTTTTCCAATTGTGCGTCGGCCATCTGCGAAGCGATGGTGCGTTTCCAAATCAGGTCATAGAGGCGTTTCTCCTGCATCGTTCCGTCGATAGTGTGATTGGAGATGTAGGTCGGACGGATAGCCTCGTGAGCTTCCTGTGCGCCTTTCGACGAAGTGTGATAGTTGCGGCGTTTGTAATACTTCTCGCCCATTTCCGACTTGATTTCAGCGGCAATAGTGCCGAGAGCCAGTTCCGAAAGGTTGACAGAGTCGGTACGCATGTAGGTGATGAATCCCGATTCGTACAGACGCTGTGCCACCATCATTGTCTGCGAAACCGAGAATCCCAGTTTGCGCGAAGCCTCCTGCTGGAGAGTGGAAGTGGTGAACGGTGCAGCCGGAGTCTTGGTAAGCGGCTTGACGGTCAGGTCGGTGATTTTGAACGAAGCGTTCTTGCATTCTTCAAGGAATGCCACCGCTTCTTCCTTGCTTGCCAGACGGCGGTTGAGTTCCGCACGGATCGGCTGCGAAGCCGGATGTGTGTGGAACACTGCCACCACACGATAATATTCTTCAGAAACGAAATTCTTGATTTCCTTCTCGCGTTCCACAATCAGACGCACTGCCACACTCTGCACACGGCCTGCCGAAAGAGCCGGTTTGATTTTTTTCCAGAGCACAGGCGACAGCTCAAAGCCCACAATGCGGTCGAGCACACGGCGTGCCTGCTGTGCGTCCACGCGGTTCAAGTCGATGTCGCGCGGATTCTCGATAGCATGGAGGATGGCGTCTTTCGTGATTTCGTGGAATACGATTCGTTTGGTTTTGTCGGGTGTCAGTCCCAACACTTCATACAAGTGCCATGCAATGGCTTCTCCCTCGCGGTCCTCATCGGAAGCGAGCCAGACCATGTCTGCCTTTTTTGCCTCTGCCTTGAGTTCCTTTACCAGTTCCTTCTTGTCGGAGGGAATTTCATATATAGGTTGATAGCCGTGGTCGATGTCGATACTGAAATCCTTTTTCTGCAAGTCGCGGATATGACCGTAGCTTGACAATACTTTGTAGTCCTTTCCCAAAAACTTTTCAATGGTTTTCGCTTTAGCGGGGGACTCAACAATAACTAAATTTTTCGGCATACACTTTAATTATTTAAGACTTGGGCGCAAAATTAGACAAAAAAACGCAGATAAAAGCATTCTCGACAGCGAAATGTGGGAAATATGACAGCTTTTAAACTCCTTATTGGCTGAAATATTGGTAGAAAAGTCGGTCAACGCCATTTGACTGCCAATAAAAAACTTCACCGCGACGAGGGGTGAAGTTTGTGTTGTTCGCTGTCGGAACTATGCCTTTTCCTTTATGACGGAATGAAGATACGAAGGCAGCTTCTCCTGATACTGCTGCGTGGTTCCCTGCGGTACCCATATCGACAGACCTTTAGCCAATGGCAGAGAGTTGCTGCCGAACACCAGCGGCTGTTTACCCAAGAATGTCAGGGAGCTGACGCCGTGATTCGTTTTCAAACCGCTGTCACCCACTTCCCGCAAATTTTCGCCCAGCGTGATGTTTGCCAATGACGGACATTCAACAAAAGTCCATCCTTCGAGCTTGGCAACGCTATGCGGCAGTTCCACTTCCTTCAGACGGTCGCACTGGCTGAACGCGCCAACACCCACAATACCGTCACTGTTTTTCGCTTCGCCGAACGTCGAAACAGTCTGCAACGCAGGACAATAGGCAAACGCCATATATTCTATTTCCTTTATGCCGGAAGGGAGGTCGGCGCGAACAAGTCCGCTCTCGCGAAACGCTTCCTCTTCGATGGTCTGTAGCTTTTCCGGGAAACGGCATTCTGCCATGTCTTTCACGCCAAGAAACGCCTGATAACCAATTGTCTCCACCGATGCCGGAAGAAGTACCGATTTAAGCCCGCTTTCGCGAAAAGCCTGTGCCGATACGGTTTTCAACTTGGTTGCCGACAAATCGGCGGCAAGAAGCGAATGGCAGTCCTCGAAAGCATTTTCTCCCAATTGTTCCAACGAAGACGGGAATGTAATCTCCGACACCTTGCTGTTGCGGAAAGCAGCCTTTCCGATTGACAGCAGTCCTTCGTTGAGAACGACAGTTTCCAATACTGACTCGGCAAATGCCTCATCGGCAATACCTTTAATGTTTTCAGGGAAGACAAGGCGGGTTATGTCCTTGTTTTTAAGTCCGATTGCAATATTGTCTTTTACTATAAGGTTGTCCGTTTCCGACGGAGCCGGATTTTTCTGCTCGACAACGATTTTGAAAGCCTGGTTCTTGCCGAGGGTTATTGTTCCGCCTTCGCTCCACCATCTGTAATTGTCTTTGTCGAGAATCTCAGCCACGACAAAATACAGTTCCACCGTCTTGCCGGTTTTGAACCATTGTGCCTGCTGCAATTCGAACGTCGCGATTCCTTTGTCGTTGGTAGCAACACCCAAAAGGGCAGCCGTGGTCGGATCTTTCTTAAATACTTCGAACGATGCCGGGTCATACATCCGGACAAGCGTATTCTTCAGTACCTCACCTTTATTGTTACTGACCATCACCCTTACGATAGAAACATTTGCCGGAGTGTCCTTCGACTTGCGGCAGGATGTAAAAATTACAATTCCTAATAAAATAAATGCGAATAATCTCAATTTGCTCATACAATCAATCTTTATTTTCTTCAGTTGTCATTTTCGTGGGTGCAAAATTACGGAACAATACGGAAACATCCATACACATAAGATGTACAAATACGCAGCACAGATTACTATAAATCAGCCAAATAGCAAAACAGCCCAATGTACATCCGATAAAAACCGGCGCTTCCGACAACAAAAAAGCTCCACTTTTTGCGTGGAGCCTCATCGTTTGCCGCCATTGCTTATGGCAATATCTGTTTTCCGTACGGAGTGAGCAACGGAAGCATTTCATCGGCCTTGACCGTCACTTCAATTACCCCTTCGGAGTAAGGACCTATTTCATAAGGATTATAAACGAACGTAAGACCATCTTCATCCATGCGGATATTGTTGCTGGCCTCAAAATTTTCCAAGAACAGGCGTTCGCCAAGCATCTCCAATGATTCGCAGCCATACCGCTGCATCAGCTTCTTCAGAATCAGATTTTTCACTCCCGACTCGTCACCGATGATATCGTCGAAAACAATCTCCTTGTCAGCCTGAAGGTCGTAGCAAATATAAAGCACACCATGGTTGCCGTGTGCACCTCCGGAATATATGTAGTTCTGCTGCCGAAATACGGCAATCCGCTGATTGACATATTCCACCTGCAGGGAACTCTGATCCTCCATAAAGGCAGATCCCACATTCTCGGGTACTTCTTTCACGGGAATAAGACGATAGTCTTCGTTGAGCACGGATGTCCTCATCGAACGGCGGAGCACTTCCCGAATATCGGTCAATGCCGCCGAATCATTTTCAAGAATTGTCCGTTGCAAATTGACGGGAGTCTTGCCTTTGTAGCTCACCGGCCATTGCCATGACACTTTCGACATCTGATAGTATGTCCGGTCGTCGAAACGGTCCTGTTCCGGAATGTCGACACGATAGTTTTCCGTCATGTCGATTTGCTCAAAAAGCAATCCGTCCGAAGTTTGTGCCTGCACTGCTACGGCCATGCCGGCAAGTGTCAGAAAAGTTGGCAGAAAAAATTTTTTCATTCTGATGAATGTTAGGTTCTAAAATGGTTATAACAATTCAGCCACGGCTGACTATATCAAAAGTAAGAATTAAATGCCGGTCAAACAAGCGAACCATGGCTAAAAATCATTAAAGCAGATGGATATCGGAAATATGCGCAAGAGCATTAAATTACTAAATTTGTTTAAAATCACGGGCTTTCCGTCACACGGCAATTGCATTTATATCTACGATGCCTTAAATTTGCAAGCTATGTCTCCGATTTTGAGGAGTTATGGAGGATAATAAAAACCTAAAAACTACTGTTAGATGAACGTGAAAAAAATGTTGGGCAAACTGGCTCTGCTGGCAATGATTCTGTTGGCGACGCCTGCAATTTTTGCTGAAATACCGAGCGGATATTACAACGGTATTAACGGATTGAAGGACCGTTATCTGAAAACACGGTTGCATGAAATCATCAAGAACCACTCCACAAACAGCTATTCCGGGCTGTTTGCACAATGCTTTAAATATACGGATGTGCGCGACGACGGCACTTGGTGGGATATGTATTCCGACATCCAACGCTATGTTTCCGACGGCTGGAGCGGCATGAACCGTGAACACAGTCTGCCTAAAAGCTGGTGGGGAGGCGACGAAAATCCGGCCTATACCGACCTCAACCACCTTTATCCTTCCGACGGACCGGCCAACATGAAAAAGAGCAACTACCCGCTGGGCGAAGTGGGTACGGCTACCTACGACAATGGCGTGACGAAAGTCGGCTATCCTATTGCCGGACAAGGCGGTGGCAGCAGCCGGGTTTTCGAGCCTGACGACGAATACAAAGGCGACTTTGCCCGCACCTACTTCTATATGGCAACCTGCTATCAAGACTTTTCCTGGAAATATACCTACATGATGCTCAACGGCGAATATCCCTCCATGGCACAATGGGCTATCGACATGCTGCTGGAATGGCACCGCGCCGACCCTGTTTCAAAAAAGGAGCTGGACAGAAACGAAGAAGTGTACCGCATACAGCACAACCGCAATCCGTTTATCGACATGCCCGACCTGGTGGAATTCATCTGGGGCGACAAAGTGGGCGTACCTTATGAAGCCGGCGACCTGCCACCGGTGGGTGACGGCACTCTCGTGCTGCCGGAACACAATTCTACCGTTGATTTCGGCGAGGTCATCTGCGGCAAGGATGTAACGGTAGATGTGGATATACGCGGCTCGCTCAGCGAAAACCTCACATTGAAGATATACGGCTACGACGCACTGAACTTTTCCATTCCTACGGCATCCGTTTCATGGGTGGATGTCAATAGCGGCGGCTACACGCTGAAAGTGACCTTCACGCCAAAAGAAGCCCGCGACTATGAGGCAAAACTCCTGCTGTATGACGGCGGACTGGTAGGTATTACCAGCTACGTAGTCAACTTGAAGGGAAAAGGCGTGGATATGCCGGTGTTCGACCGCGTTGAGGCTGTGGAAGCATCAAATGTCAGCTCGGCAGGTTTCCGTGCCAACTGGCTTCGTCCGTCAAATCCGGAAGTGGTGGACTATTATATCGTGACAATAAAGGAATATGAAAACGGAACATTAGCCAACGTCTACCGCGAAAGCACGGATGCCGACGACCTGTTCTACGACTTTACCAACGGGAAAAGCGGGGCCGACTACTATTATTCCGTACAGTCGGTACGCTACGGCGAAAAATCGCCGGAATCCAACGAGGTGCACGTCAGCCTGACAGGCGGAGTCGGAGGTATTGAGAGCGACAACCCGCTGGTGGCCATGAACATTGCCAACGGCCTGCGCTTCCTGGTGGCAGAACCGCACACGAACGTGCGCATCGTCGACATGGTCGGCCGTGTCATCAAAGTGCTGCCAAGCGTGGAAAAAGGCGACTGCATACTGCTTCCTTACGGAGCATTCGTACTCTACAGCGACCAGTCGGCACGCCCGTTGAAAGTATTGGTTAAATAAGTTTACGGTTTACTGTTTACGGTTGACAATATATAGTTTACGGGGTTTAAAATTTGCCAAGCAAATTTTAAACCCCGTAAATCGTAATCTTTCAGTCAGGAACTACTGTAATCCGTAAACAGTAAACCTCTATTATTTCAAACCATGTTTCGCAAAATAGAAGTCGAGCACTTCGCGAGCTGCCACAAATGAGCTTTGACGGCAGTCGAGCACGTTGTTTTCTTTCAGTTTCAACATGGCTTCGATTTCCTCATCGCGGTAGAAGTTTGCCTTCAGTTGTTCGTCGATGGTTTCATACATCCAGTATTTTTCCTGTGCCATACGGCGCTGTTCGAAGAAGCCGTTGCCTTTAACGTAAGCAAAATAGCGGTCAATCATCTCCCACACTTCCTTAATGCCCAGTTCGTAGTATCCGGAGTATGTGAGCACTTCCGGCATCCAGCCCGATGTTGTGGGCGGGAACAAGTGGAGCGCGCTTTGGAACTGTGCCTTGGCAAGCATGGCGCGGTCAATGTTGTCGCCGTCGGCCTTGTTGATGACGATACCGTCAGCCATTTCCATAATGCCTCGCTTGATGCCCTGCAATTCGTCGCCCGTTCCGGCCAGCTGAATGAGCAGGAAGAAATCGACCATCGAGTGCACGGCCGTTTCGCTCTGCCCTACACCCACGGTTTCCACAAATATGTTGTTGTAGCCTGCCGCTTCACAGAGCACGATGGTTTCACGTGTCTTGCGTGCCACACCGCCCAAAGAACCCGCTGATGGGCTGGGACGGATAAAGGCATTCGGATGAATCGACAGTTTTTCCATACGGGTCTTGTCGCCAAGGATACTGCCCTTCGTGCGTTCGCTACTCGGGTCAATGGCAAGCACGGCCAGTTTTCCGCCGTCGCGAAGCACGTGCAGACCGAACACGTCGATTGACGTACTCTTGCCCGCTCCCGGAACACCGGTGATGCCGATACGGCGTGAATTTCCGGCATGGGGCAGACATTTTTCAATTACTTCCTGAGCGATGGCCTGATGTTCCGGCACCTGGCTTTCCACCAAAGTCACTGCACGGCTCAGCACCGTAATGTCGCCCTTCAGGATGCCTTCCACAAACTCGCCTGAAGTCATCATGCGCTTGCGTTTCTGCAGTTTCAGGTAGGGGTTGACTTGTGGCGGCTGTTCCACGCCACTGTTCACGGTCAGTCCCGTGTACTGTTCGTTATTTTCAGGGTGTTCCATATTGTTATTCTTTATATCCCACCACCCTCACTTTTACGGTTGGCGCGGCAGGGTCGTTGGTAAATAATATTATTTCCGTATTTAAAACATTTTCGCTCACAAATTCGGGATTGCAGCTCACTTTCAGCGTTGCCGACTCGCCCGGTTCGATTTTCCGGGGACACCGCTCCACGGTCAGAGCCTCGCTGAGCACGGAGGCTTTCTTTATGAGCAGCGTCGTTTTCCCGTTGTTCTTTAGAGTGAACGTATCTTTGGGGCGTTTTGTTTTGGTCAGATTGCCGAAATTTATCCGGTCGGTTGAAACGGCTACCGAAGGCGCATCCTCATTGCTGCGTTCGGGAGCGGCAACAGTGGCTGTCAGCGTGACGGGCAGACTGTTTCCGTTTCCGTCCTCCAGTGTCATCGGAACTTCCGTGATGCCGTAGTCGAGCGAATCGACAGCCGTAAATCGCAAAAACACGGAGAAACGCTCGTTCGGCTCAACCGCTGTCGGACGGCATTCCGCCGTGACAAATGACGGATTACCCGCTATTTGAGGATGCATGACGCTGTCGCCTGCATTGAATCCCGCAACATAGACAGTCGCCGACGAATTCCGCGTCACTTTTCCCGCCATGAGCTGCCGGTTGTTGACGCGCAAGCTGCCGCTTTTTTCCGGGAAAAACAGGTTGAGCGTTCCTTCTGTCGGGACAACCTTTCCCTTTACCGTCAGCCGGTAGTTGCCGTCGGTAGTGCATACGGTAACCTGTTTGCTGAATCTGCCGGGACGGTTGGAAGGCGTAAACATCGCCGTCAGGCTCATCACCTCACCCGGAGCAACGGTCGAATCGTTGTAATTGGCCGTAGTGCATCCGCATGACGAAACAATGCGAAGAATGGAAACAGCCGACTTCGACGTATTTGTTGCCTCGAACGTATGCGTCGCTACCCCATCTTCCTCATTGATGGTTCCGAAGTCATGGGAAGTCGCGTTCCATGTCAGTTGCGCCGGAAGGGCCAGCGGCAAAAGAACGGCCAACAACAGAAGCAGACGTTTCATTTCTACTGTTTCTCCTCCTGCTTTTTCGGAACGACAACTCCTTTGACGACAAGATGCTTGACGCCGATATTCGTCTTAACGGTAACTCCTTTCGTAAAGGTCCCCGGTCTGCCCTTAGGCACGTATGTCACCTTGATTGTACTCTTTCCGCCTGGAACAATCGGGCGTTTTGAAAATTCCGGACGGGTACATCCGCAGTTGGCACGGGCGGATATAATCATGAGCGGCTTGTCGCCGGTGTTGGTGAACTCAAATTCATAGCTCACATTACCTCCGTATTCGTCAATATATCCGAAATCGTGTGAAGTCACTTTAAATTCCATTTCAGGCTTGCCGGCAGCCAACGACGTAAAGGCAAACAGAAAAGTTGCCACAATGGTGAATAAAAGCTTTTTCATAAACCAAATGTTTTAAAAATTATAGCCGAGCGAAACACTCCAACTGCTGTTGCGCAGACGGTGGTTTTCAGAGCCTTCGCGGTTTTTTGCGTTGTTCTTTATACTGTATTTAAAATAAGTTCCGATGAAATAGTGCTTGAAGAACGTAAGTCCGATGCCGGTCTGCAATCCGAGGTCCGAGCGTTTGACAGCAAGGAAGTCCTTCGGGTCGGCTTCGAAATAGTTGGTGTCAGTGATGGTCTGGTCGAAAATCAACTGTTCCTCCTCCGCACCGAAAGCGATGTAGGAATGCATGTGCTTGTTGCCCAGCACCCCATAGGAATAATAAGTACCGATGTCGAAATGCAGGTTAGCGTCTTTCAGCAAACAAAGCCGGAAAGACAACAACGTCGGAATGGTAATGTAGTTATAGCGGTTGTTGACAAACGTGCTGCCCATATAGTCCTCCGCCGTGTTGGCCGCCATCATCGAGCAGTCGTAGCCGCGGTTTTCCCACGACAGCCCCACTTCAATGGCGAGGAAATTGCGGATATGCAGGTCGGCAATGGCGCCGAAGTGTCCGCCCATGCGCCAATAGTAGTTGCTCTGGATAAGGTCGGGCTGTGTGGCAAGATAGTTGGTTGTCACACCCGAAGAGTTCAACCCGGCACGCAGACCGAAAGTCAGCACCTTGTCGGGACGAGAATTGTCGATATACGGATAGCTTTGCGCTGCCACCGGAAGGGCGGCGAATGCAATGGCGGTTGTCAGTATGAAAAGAAATCGCTTCATGTCAGAGTGGTTGCGGTTTATAATTGCGAAGTTACGAAATATAGTTGTTTATGCTGTTGAAAACAATGTGAAAAATGGCGAAGTTTTAAGTTTTCCGTTGTTTCAAGAAAAGAGATGACGTTTCGGGCGGATGTTTCGCTCAGCAGCGCATCCTTTTTGGGGCCGGAGAGATAGAGTGCCGGAGGTGCGGAATAGGCATACTTGTCGAGGGAGCTGAACGTACAGTCGATAACGTTGGTCCATTCTTCGGGAAACCGGTTGAGGGTACTTTCCCAAAGCTGTCGGTCGTCGCCCACATACACGGTCAGCACCGTCAGCCGACGGTTGGCCACCGCTTCCCTGACAACCGCCGAGCGGCTGAGGCTGTCGGTCACGGCATGGCACATGTCGCAGTCCGGGTCCTGAAAATACAGCAGCGTGAGCGGCGTGCGGATGCTGTCGAGCGAAAAGGCGTTCCCGTCAGCGGTCTGCATGTCGAAATCGCGGACCTGGGCGAAGGCGGCGATACTGACAGAAAACAGCAGTACGGCAGTCAAAAATCTAAGCATGTCAATACAGTTTTTTTTGAGATTTCCTCAAAGATAGTCCAACCTTCCCAAATAGAAAACCTTTCGCGTAAAAAACACCGAAATATATCCGTATCAGGACAATAATCGGCCTCTTCCCGCTCCGATGTTTCACTGTCTTCACAATGTTTCACGAATGTTAAGTGTTTCTGATTGTGGAGGCTATGCCGTGGAACAATTCGGAGTTATTAACAAAAAGGGTGACTTATCAACAATTCGGGCGTTTTTTGGAAAAATCATTTTGAGGTTGCGCAGAAATGTAATTCCTTTGCATAAAACACAGAAAGAAATGGGTAAAATTATAGCTATTGCAAATCAAAAAGGAGGAGTGGGAAAGACTACGACATCCATCAACCTTGCGGCATCGCTCGCCTCGCTGGGCAAGAAGGTGCTGATTATCGACGCTGACCCGCAGGCCAATGCTACATCCGGTCTGGGCGTGGACCCGAAAAAGATGTCGTCGTCCATCTATGAATGTCTGGTAGACGACTATCCTTTGAGAGGAGCGGAAAACAAAACTTGCGTAGAAAACCTGGAATTGATTGGCTCCCGTATCGACTTGGTGGGAGCGGAACTGGAACTTATCAACAAACCCAACCGTGAACGCGTGCTGCGCCGGCTGCTTTCGGAAATCAAGGGCAATTACGACTATGTGCTCATCGACTGCTCTCCGTCGCTGGGACTGATTACGGTGAACGCCCTTACGGCTGCCGACTCGGTCATCATCCCGGTACAGGCCGAATATTTTGCGCTGGAAGGTATCAGCAAGCTGCTCAACACTATCCGTATCATCAAATCGAAGCTGAACACGTCGCTTGAAATCGAGGGCTTCCTGCTGACCATGTACGACGCTCGTCTGCGCCTTGCCAACCAGATTTACGACGAACTGAAAGGCCACTTCGGCGAAATGGTGTTCGACACGGTCATTCCGCGCAACATCCGTTTGAGCGAAGCTCCGAGCCACGGACTTCCCGCCATTCTCTACGATGCTGAGAGCAAGGGGGCAACCAGCCATCTGCAACTCGCTAAAGAACTGATGGCAAGAAATTAATGAATTTTACAAACCGTAATAACGACTATAGATTATGTCATCATTAAAACGAAGTGCCTTGGGGCGCGGGCTTGACTCGTTGATTTCGATGGACGACATCCAGACCGGCGGCTCTTCGGCAATCAATGAAATAGAACTGTCGCAAATTCTTCCCAACCCCGAACAGCCGCGTACGTGGTTCGACGAGGAATCGCTGGAAGAACTGGCGTCATCCATCCGCGAACTGGGCATCATCCAGCCGCTCACTCTCCGCAAGGTAGGAGCGGAACAGTATCAGATTATTTCGGGCGAACGCCGTTTCCGTGCCGCCAAGCTGGCAGGACTTTCAAGTGTTCCGGCATATATCCGTACGGCGAACGACAGCGAGCTGACCGAAATGGCGCTCATCGAAAATATCCAGCGTGAGGACCTGAACGCCATCGAAGTGGCACTGACTTTCAAAAAACTTATCGACCAGTACGAACTGACACAGGAAAAGCTCAGCCTCCGCATCGGAAAGAAGCGTGCCACGATTGCCAACTTCCTGCGCCTGCTGAAACTGCCGGCCGAAGTACAGTTGGGCTTGCGCGACCGCCGCGTGGACATGGGACACGCCCGCGCGCTGCTGGCTGTGGAAAATCCGAAACATCAGCTGAAACTCTACAACGAAATCCTGAAAAAAGGGCTTTCGGTACGTCAGGTGGAAGAACTTGCCAAGCTCTACAACGAGCAGGAACACGGCGAAACTCCGGCAAAACCGGCTTCGTCGGGCAGCATCTCGAAAGAGTATGAGATTCTGAAAAACCATCTGTCGCAGTCGTTCCGCACGCCGGTTCAATTCAGTTGCGACAAGCAGGGAAAAGGAAAAATTACATTTCCTTTCAAAAATGAGGAAGAACTTGAACGATTAATTACTATCTTTGACCGTTTGAAAGGGAATATGGACAGCTAATCTGTCTGTGTTTCTTGATTCTCAGGATATTTTTATATCTTTGTAGAAAATAGGATGCAGTTCGGCATAGTCAAATTTGAAAACTGCGTTTTCATTTGCCTCTCCGCTCACCTTTCACTATCTTTGTAATCTGTTATAATGCAGTTGCAAACGAAAAAAAACGGTTTTAAACGAGTGATACATTTTGGCACGACCTTGGTATGAAATAGACAAGAAGCTGAAAAATGGTATAGTTACATTGCTATGCTGCATTTTGGCGTTTTCTTTTAAGGCGTATGCCGACGAGCCTGAAGCGGCCGGTACGGAAACGGCCGACGACGAATTGGAACAGGTGATTGTTCCCGAACGTCCGTCGCGGACCGAACGTCCCGTAATGCCTGCCGACACACTGGCCTCCGACAGCATTGTAGGCAAATCGCTGGAGATTGCCATGGCTGAGGACAGCTTGTCGCTTGCCGTCGACACGGTTCCTCAGGAATTCGAAAAGCGGATATTTTTCAAGCCCGACCCTACTCGTGCCGTTTGGCTTTCTGCACTCTGTCCCGGATTGGGACAAATCTACAACCGCCGCTATTGGAAGCTCCCGATAGTTGTTGGCGGTTATGTCGGTTTGATATATGCCACATCGTGGAACAGCCGCATGCTGTCCGACTATACGCAGGCGTATATCGACGTTATGGACAACGACCCGAACACGAAAAGCTATATGGAATTCTATCCCCCGACAACCAAGGAGGAGGATTTGGACATCGAATGGCTGAAAAAGTCGTTCAAGTCAAAAAAGGATTTCTACAGGCGTAACCGCGACTTGTGTATCATCAGTATGGTAGGCCTCTATCTGGTCTGTATGATTGATGCCTATGTGGATGCTTCCCTGTCGCAGTTCGACATTTCGCCCAACTTGTCGATGCAGTGGTCGCCGGCGGTATTCGATGCCTCCGACCGAACGCGGACAATCGGTGTGCAGTGTGCGTTTAGCTTTTAGGTAAAGCGAATTTTGAACTTAAACAGTAGATATATATGAAAAAAAGAATATTGGCGTTGGCTCTTGCGGCAGGTTTCTCGGTTGTCGCATTTGCACGTCCTACGGTATTGTCGATCAAGGAGTCGATACAGGATAGCACCATAGTCTATCCGGAAAGTTTTGAAACAGATACGCAGGAACTGATGAAGAACTGGTATCTGCAAAATTATGCAGTGCTTTCGGGCGACAGCGAAACTAAGGACGACGTGCCGACAAGCGTCGAAGACTACCTGCAGCGACTGAAGGCTCTGCCCACCGTTATTGAAATGCCTTACAACCAGGTGGTGCGCAGCTACATCGACATGTACACTCAACGCCGCCGTACGTTGGTTGAAGAAATGCTCGGTCTGAGCCTCTACTATATGCCGATTTTCGAACAGGCACTCGAACAGGAAGGACTTCCGCTGGAACTGAAATATCTGCCGGTCATCGAATCTGCACTGAACCCCGACGCCGTTTCGCGCGTGGGAGCAACAGGTCTTTGGCAGTTCATGCTGTCGACAGCCAAAGGATTGGGATTGGAAGTAAACTCGCTCGTCGACGAACGCCGCGACCCTATCCGCTCTTCGGAACTTGCCGCCAAATACTTGAAACAACTTTATGAAATCTACGGCGACTGGTCGCTGGCCATCGCTTCCTACAACTGCGGTCCGGGCAACGTAAACAAGGCTTTGCGCCGTGCCGGTGGCGGAAAACAGGATTTCTGGGACATCTACTACTATCTGCCGAAGGAAACCCGCGGCTATGTTCCCGCCTTTATTGCCGCCAACTACGTGATGACCTATCACAATGACCACAATATCGGCAACGCACTGGCCAAACGTCCGGTGCTGACCGACACTATCCACATTACACAACGCGTGCACTTCGACCAGATTTCGGAAGTGCTCGGCATTCCGGTGGAAGAGTTGCGCGTGCTGAATCCGCAGTACCGCCGCGACGAAATTCCGGGCGACATCCGCCCCTATGCCCTTACCCTGCCATCAAAACAGGTCTACAGCTACATCGTGAGCGAGGACAGCATCGTGAATCACAACAGCGCAAAGTATGCCCGCCGCACAACAGCCGTTCCGGGCGGAGAAATTTCAGACAGCGAAACGCAGCTTGTGGTGAAATACCACAAAGTGAAACGCGGCGAAACGCTGTCAATCATTGCGCGCCGCTATGGCGTGTCGGTTTCGACCTTGAAGAAATGGAACGGTTTGCGCAGCAGCCGCCTGAAAACCGGACAACGTCTCCGCATCAACACCTACCAGCGCGTAGCCAAGAAAGAAGAACCGGAAACCGTTCAGGAGGAATTGGCTGAAAACAAGGTAGAACAACCGGTAGAAAAGCCGAACACCACCGTACAGCAGTCGGTAGATGTCGACACGAAATACCACACGGTTCGCCGCGGTGAAACGCTCGGACTGATTGCCGAACGCTACGGTGTCACTGTCAGCCGTCTGAAAGACTGGAACGACCTCCGTTCGAACAAGATATTCGTAGGCCAGCGCCTGAAAGTGGTATCAATGGTCGACAAGGGCGAAATTGAAGTGGAAGGCGATGCAGATGTACAGGAAAATGCCACAACTCACAAAGTACGCCGTGGAGAATCGCTGTTCAGCATTGCCGAGGACTATGGCGTGACTATCGACAATCTGAAGGAGTGGAACAACCTCAGCAGCTCGTCGATTGATGCCGGACAAACGCTGATTGTCAACGCTTCGGCTGCAAAAACATCGAAAAAGTCATCGGGTTCTTCTGAAAAGAAAGCAGCAACGACCAAACACAAAGTGCGCCGCGGAGAAACACTGGGAGCCATCGCTTCCCGCTACGGTGTAACAGTCAATAACCTGAAAGACTGGAACAACCTTTCTTCTTCACGCATTGATGTCGGACAAACGCTGATTGTGAAAGGCAGCAAGTCGACTTCCTCATTGCGCTCCAGCAAATCGAGTTACACCACCCACACCGTCCGCAACGGTGAAACACTGGGCGGCATTGCCGAACGCTACGGAACAACGGCATCAGCCATCCGCAAGGCTAACGGTATCAAAGGCTCCATGATTCGCAAAGGACAGAAACTGAAGATTCCGAAAAAATAAATCGGAAATCCCTCATAACAAACAGCTCCGGATATTGGCCCACCGCCAGCATCCGGAGCTGTTTTCATATCTTCGTTGGAGAAATTAAGACAATCTTATTTTTTTGACATAAGTTACTATGTTTGCAATTGGAACGCCGACATTTAGAAAAAAGAGGCGGCAAGATGTAGCTCAGTCTCAATGGGGGCTGTCTGCCCCCAGCCGACGGCTTCCCCCGAGTGTTTTTCATAGTATT
>OJKC01000095.1_pt1 | contig 93812 bp, 76 predicted proteins | sample 1596401 | NCBI WGS metagenome assembly OJKC01 (sample SAMEA4350162, study PRJEB24818) | metagenome | biome: human; feature: gut; material: faeces | place: Denmark | collected 2013-09 | reverse complement strand
CTTACCGGATGGTTCTCAGGGATAAGTTCGCCCAAGGACGGCGGAAAAAGAAGATTGTCGTTCTGATTATAGGATTTATATGTTATCTTTGTACTCATATGGCAAATGATTGATTATCTTTTTGTTTTGTACCTTAAATATAATAAACATTTGCCATAAAAGCAACGGTTATCTTCTTTATTTTCAAGAGGATAACCGTTAATTTTACATATATGAGCTTGATGGCTGCAAACGAAGAAAGTGACCCTTCTGTCATTCTGAATGGCTTTTGGGTCACCCTCTTTTCTGGTTAATACCGGTTTATTTTAAGCGGTTTTTGACGTATGAAATAATCAGGTCTATGGCCGATTCCTCATCAATTCTCGAAGAGTCGATGCAGAGGTCGTAGGAGGTAGAGTGTCCCCATTCCTTATCCGTATAGAAATTATAGTATTCGGCTCTGAGCTTGTTCTCTTTTTTCGCCAGCGTTTTGGCTTCTTCGATGTTGAGGTTTGGCAGACGTTTTACGATTCGTTCGGCGCATGCCTCAGGCGAAGCACTGATAAAAATGTTGATGCAGTTGGGATTGTCGCGTAGCAGATAGTCGGCACAGCGTCCTACAATGATGCATGATTCGCGTTCTGCTACATCCTTGATCATGTCGCAGATGGCTTTCTGAACATTGTCGTAGTAGGAGGAGGTGGGCGATGAAGTGAAGGGCTGGATATAAAAGCCCAGGTTCATGGAAAGGTTGCTGATATAGAACGACGGAAGTTTTTCGTCGGTCTTTTTCAGTAGGTTAGGGTTGATGCCGATTTCTTTGGCTGCTTCGAGAAGCAATTCCTTGTCATAGAATTTTATTCCAAGCTTTTCTGCCAGCTTTTGTCCTATATCGTGTCCGCCGCTGCCAAACTGACGGCCAACGGTGATGACGTATTTCTTGTCGTTCATAGTCGTTTTTCGTTAGGTTAAAATAATACTTTGGTTGAGAAGTCCAACCTTATGTACAAAGATAATTTTTTCGGAAGAAAAAAGCAATATCGGCGGTCGAAAAAACTTACAGTTTGATTTCGATAATGTCGTCGATGTCGGTGGTATATCGTTTTGATATCCGTTCGCATTTAAGATGCCATCGTTTGTCATAGCCTTGTACGGCAATTCTCACCATGTTGTGCCCGTTTTTGCGGTTTATTTCTTCGATAGCCTTGCTAAGTGCCATTTGCTTGCCGCGGTCAATCGGGTCGAATAGTTGGGCCTGTATAGCCGTATCGGGTATGATTCCCCAAACGATGACACCGGCTTTCTTTATAAAAGGTGTAATGTTGTCCGGCCAATGTTGTCGGAGAACTTCTACGGCACGGCTGACAATTTCCTGTCGGTCGGAAGTAGCTACGGAAAAACTGCATGTCTGTGATAGTTGGTAAGGGTGTCCGCTTGTCGGGAAGCGGCTTGTGTAGGCGAATATCGTCATGCCGTAGCAGGCCGTGTGCTGCTGTTTGAGCTTGCGGGAGCAGGATGCTGCGAAATTAGCTACGGCTTCTTCCAATAGAGGAAGTTCGCTGATGCCTTTTTCCGGGAAACTTCGGCTGGTACAGATGGATTTGCTGTGGGGCAGTTCTTCTATGTCGATGCAGCTGTCGCCTTGCAGTTCTTTCCAGGTGCGGGCCAGTGTGACGGAAAAATTACGGCGAACCCATTGCTCGCTTTTTTGAGTCAGGTCCCATGCTGTCCGGATTCCGTAATAGGCGAGTTGCGGCGACAGTCTTCTGCCGATTCCCCACACCTCATGGATGGGGGTCAGTTGCAAGGCTTTTGCCCGTTTCTCTTCAGTGTCAATGAGGCACACATTTTTATATCCGGCATATTGTTTGCCGAAATGACTGGCTATTTTAGCCAAAGTCTTGGTTGGGGCAATGCCTATTGTGACGGGGATACCCGTGCCTTTCGTAACTGTGCGTACAATCTTTTTCCCATATTCTTCCATCGAGAAAGTAGGATCGTGTTCTGCGGTGGGCAGTTGTAGAAATGCTTCGTCTATCGAATAAATGGAGATATCGGGAGTGAATTCCGAGAGCAATGACATAACACGGTGGCTCATGTCGCCATAAAGGGCATAATTGCTGCTGAACACAGCCACTTTTTGCTCTTCAAGCGTTTGGCGGATTTTGAAAAACGGTTCACCCATTTTTATGCCCAATGCCTTTGCCTCGTTGCTGCGTGCAATGATACAGCCGTCGTTGTTGGAAAGGACAACGACAGGCTTGTCGCGCAATGCCGGGTTGAACACCCTCTCGCATGAGCAATAGAAATTGTTGCAGTCAACCAGAGCGAACATCTTTAAAGCTTTCGGAACTGTTTCTTTATATTGTAGGTAAGAACGCCCCAGATGAGGAAGCTGTTGTCTTCCGTCACTTTTATCGGGGGATAGTTGCGGTTGGCAGGTACGAGCCATACGCATTCGTTCTGCGGGTCGGTTTTTACGGTTTTTAGTGTAAATTCACCGTCAATGTAAGCCACAACAATGTCGCCGTCTTCCGGCTCGATGGATTTGTCGATGACCAATAGGTCACCGTCGTCTATGCCGCGGTCCTTCATCGAATCGCCTACCGCTTTTGCGTAAAACGTGGTGGCGGGATGCCGTATAAGCTCTTTGTTCAGGTCGATGGCTTCCGTCGTGTAATCCTGCGCCGGACTGGGAAATCCGGCACGTATGCCGTCGTCGGCATAAAGCAGATTCAATTGTGTCGAAAGGTCGGCCGAGTATATTTCTAATTTGGTTTCCATGTTGCAAAGATAGTTCTTTTGCGGGTGACGCAGGTGGAAAACATGCAGAATAGGGCGTAAAAATGCAAAATAGGAAAAGTTATTTTTGATTTTCGCTTCCGTTGCATTATCTTTGCGTGAAAAGAAAAAATAAAACGTGCTTGCCGCCATGCGTCAAGTGTGTCAATAGTAATAAAATAAAATTCAGATGGCTGAAGATATTCTTAAAAAACTCAGAAAAGCAGAAGACGGACTGTCAACGTATGAATATATTGCCAACAATATTGGCAATTGTGACGAATTGATGCCCGCACTTGTCGAGAACATGATTAATGTCGACCGTAATGGCCAGTTTGTGGTAAGTACGGCAAGATATTTGCACGCTATAGATGCGGAAAAATATGCCGACTCAATCGACTTGCTGGTTAAGGCAGCCATTGATAAGGATCGCGAACACAAGTATATCCCAGATTTGTTGTCAAGCCTTTGGGGAGCAGACTATGCAGAACATGCAGAGGAACTCAGTGCCAAGGACGACAATTTCCGAAGAATATACAAGCGTGTGTTCCAGAAAGGAATCTGATTTGATGAGAAAAACCCTCTTTTTATTTCTATTGATGATGTTTGTCCGGATGGTGTCGTTTGGACAGACGAATGTTATCGAACAAAAAAAAGCAAACAAACTGAATATGCAGGAAAATAGAGTGACTGTATTGTTGGAAACTACAGTCGGAAATATAAAAATAGCTCTTTATAACGAGACTCCGGGCCACCGTGACAATTTTGTCAAGAATGTGAAAGAAAAGGCATACGACGGTGTGCTTTTCCATCGTGTCATTAATGAATTCATGGTGCAGACGGGTGACCCAAGTTCTAAAACTGCCAAGAAGGGACAGATGTTGGGAGCTTCCGACCACGGCAGTGAAATTCCTGCAGAATTCGTTTTCCCGCAATACTTTCATAAGAAAGGTGCCATTGCTGCTGCCAGAACCGGCGACAATGTAAATCCGGAGAAAAAATCGTCCGGTTCGCAGTTCTATATTGTAACCGGTAAAAAATACAATGCTCAGGAACTCGTGGCTATGGAGAAGACCATGCAGAACCGTCAGAAACAGGCCGTATTTGAAGAACTTGTGGCTGAACATAAGGCAGAAATCATGGACTTGCGCCGTGCCCGCAACAGTGCCGGTTTGCAGGAATTGCAGGAAAAACTGATTAAGGAAACAGAAGAGAAAGTAAAAGGCAATCTGTTCCATTTTACACCGGAACAAAAAGAAGCCTATATTACAGTCGGTGGCACGCCGTTCCTCGACAACAGTTACTCTGTATATGGAGAAGTTGTGGAAGGAATGGATGTCGTTGAAAAAATCGAGAAGGTTGCAACTGACGGCAACGACCGTCCGGTGGACGACGTGAAAATTTTGAAAGCCACGGTTGTTGAATGATTGAAATAAACCGCCACATCTTGCCCAACGGACTAAGTGTGGTCCACAACAGGAATGCCGCCACCCAAATGGCGGCAGTCAATTTGTTATACCGTGTCGGTTCGAAAAATGAAGATGCCGATTCTACGGGGCTTGCCCATCTGTTGGAACACCTGATGTTCGGTGGTTCGGAGAATGCTCCCGATTTTGACCGTAAACTTCAAAATGCAGGCGGGGAGTGCAATGCCTGGACAAACAGCGACATTACCAACTACTACGAAACAGTCCCGTCCTACAATATTGAAACTGCTCTTTGGCTGGAGTCTGACCGTATGCAGAATCTGTTGCTTACGGACAAGAGTCTGGAAGTGCAGCGGAGTGTGGTGATGGAGGAATTCAAGCAGCGTTGTCTGAATACTCCTTACGGCGACAGCGGTCATCACTGGCGTAAGATTGCCTATAAGGAGCACCCGTACCGATGGCCGGTAATCGGTGAGAAACTGGAGCATATCGAGAATGTGACGGCAGAACGTGTCCGCAGTTTTTATCGCCGTTTTTATTCGCCCGACAATGCCATACTTTCCATAGTCGGCAATATGGATGCCGATGAGGCGTTCCGTTTGGCGGAAAAATGGTTCGGTGATATTCCAGCTTCCGGGTTTGTGCATCCTGCGCTTCCGGTGGAGCCGGTTCAAACGGAAGCACGCAGCCTGAGAGTGGCGAAGGATGTGCCGCATGACATGCTGGTGCGTATCTATCATATGTGTGACCGTATGCATGCCGACTATCAGACGTGCGACTTGTTGAGCGACGTGTTGTCGAACGGACGTTCTTCGCGTTTCTACAGAAATATACTGATGCGCGGCAATCTTGTTTCGTCGGTCGACGCTTCGATTACGGGCGATATCGATGCCGGTGTGCTGATTGTAAAGGCACATTTGTTGCCGGGCGTAGGCTATAAGGCTGTTGAAGATGCCATTGATGCGGAAATTGATGCCGTTCTGTCCGGAAAGGTGGATGCTTGGGAAATAGAGAAAAATGTTAACCGTTTTGAGTCGAATGCGTTGTTTACGAATATAAACAATGACGACCGTGCGGCAAATTTAGGATACTATGAAGCCTTGGGCGACGTGGAAATGATAAATTCCGAGGTCGGTCGATACAGGCAAATTACTCCGAAAAAATTGGCAGAAGTGGCTGCGGCAGTGCTGCGACCTGAAAACTGCACAACTTTATATTATGAATCAAACAGAAAATAAATGTTGATATTTTCCGTTATAGAATAACTGGTTCATTAAAAATAGCAAACCGAAAACAGTATTTTGCATTCAAATAATGGCGGATAACCGAAAATTTGCTTATATTTGGGTCGCAATAATTAAAACCATTGCCACTTGAAGAGTGGTTCATTTAAAAATTTAATATATGGAATCGTGTGACAAGTCAATTTCTGCTGAAGCGCAGAATAACGACGTAACCTTGAACAATCCTGTGGAAGAAACTGCTTCCGCAGTAGAACCTACTGAAAACGTGAGTGCTGAACCGAGAACGGACTACAGTGTTAAGACAAAAGCCGAATTGCTGGACGAGCTGGCTGTTCTTGTAGAAAAACCTGTAGACGAAGTCCGTGACGAAGTGGCAGCGGTAAAACACGCCTTTTATGTAATCCGTAAACAAGAATTGGAAAAAGAAAAGCAGGAATTCCTCGACAAAGGAAACGAAGAAGCTGCTTTTGCTCCGATGCCGGACGAGGCTGAGGCACGTTTGAAAGAATTATTAAATACATATAAAGAACGCCGTGCCGAGCAGTTGGCAGCCATTGAAGCTGAACTGCAGGCTAATTTGGAAAAGAAAAAACAGATTCTGTCCGAATTGGCTGAAATTGCCGGCGATGCTGACAACATAAACAAGCACTATCAGAAATTCCAACAGCTTCAACAGGACTTCAAGACAGCCGGAAGTGTTCCTCCTTCGGAAGACAAGGGCTTGTGGAAGGAGTATCAGACTGTGACTGAACAGTTCTACGACCTGTGGAAAATCAACAAGGAACTCCGCGACTATGATTTCAAGAAGAATCTTGAAGCCAAGAAGGCTTTGTGTGAAGAGGCTGAACGTCTGGGCGCTGAAAACGATGTGATTGCCGCATTCAAGAAGTTGCAGGAACTGCACGACAAATGGCGTGAGATTGGTCCGGTGGTGAAGGAATTGCGCGAGGACTTGTGGAAACGCTTCAAAGAGGCTTCTACGGTAGTCAACAAGCGTCATCAGGCTTTCTTTGAAGGTCGCAAAGAAATGGAAAAAGAAAACGAAACTGCAAAAATCGCCATTTGCGAAGAAGCTGAAGCTATCAATATGGATGAGCTTGGAACATATGCAAAATGGGACGAAGCCACGAAGCAGATTATCGGTTTGCAGGAGCGTTGGAAAACTTTGGGCTTTGCATCTCGCAAGGTGAACAACGATTTGTTCTTGCGCTTCCGCAAGGTATGCGACGAGTTCTTTGCACAAAAGGCAGCCTTCTTCAAACGTATGAAGGATGAATCGTCGGAAAATTTGGCAAAGAAGCACCGTCTTTGCGAACGTGCGGAAGCATTGAAGGACAGCACCGACTGGAAAAAGACAGCCGACGAACTGACAGCCTTGCAGAAAGAATGGAAGACAATCGGACCGGTTGCCAAGAAGAGCGGCGATGCTGTTTGGAAACGTTTTATTGCGGCTTGCGACTATTTCTTTGAAAACAAGAACAAGAATACGACAAATGTCCGTCAGGCTGAACACAACAACCTGAAGGCCAAGAAGGCTGTTGTCGAAAAGTTGAAGAACATCGACGAAAACTTGCCGAAGGATGAAATCCGCAAATTGCTGAAGGCATTGTCAACCGAATTCCAGGAAATCGGACACGTTCCTTATAAGGAAAAGGACAAGGTGTATGAAGAATACAAGAAAGCGTTGAATGCTGCTTACGACAAGTTTGACATCAACGAAAGCCGTGCCCGTTTCGAAAGCTATGCAAGCAATGTGGAAGAATTGGCGGGTGACAAGAACCGTTTGTTCCGCGAGCGCGAAAAGTTGGTTCGTATGTATGAGCAGAAACGCAATGAAATCAAGACATACGAAAACAATCTTGGATTTTTCAATGCAACGACTAAATCCGGAGGTTCTGTCCTCAAGGAAATGGAGCGTCGTATCGCCCGTTTGAAGGAAGAGTTGCTTACATTGGAAAAGAAGATTGAACTGATCGACGAGAAACTTTAATAATATAAAATGAATATATCCACATTATAGGGATTCTTGCAACTCTATAATGTGGATTTTAAATACGTTTTTAGTGAATACGAAAGGACGTTATGGATATTTGGTGAATCTCATGACCACCATGTTCGATTTCGTTTTATTGAACTTGGTGTATGTGATTCTATGCTGTCAGCTGGATGGGGTTGAGCAGTTCAAGAGCAACACGACATGGCTGTTCCTGAACATCTCCTATCTGCCGGTCTTGTCGTTGTTCTCTGAGGTGCATAAAAAGCGCATCCTCTTTGCCGACCGGCTGATGACTATGCTCTGTCAGGCTTTTGTAGTCCATTGTCTTGTGATGATGGCATTTATGACTATTATTGGTTTCGATGAAATACCGATAAAAGTCTATGCTTATTTCTATATATTCTATTATGCTTCATTGGCTTTATGGTGGAATATTTCCCGCAGGATTATAAAATATTTCCGTCGTAAAGGGTTGAATTTCCGCAAGATAGTCATTATTGGCTGGAACGGTACCTCGAAACAGCTATATAGAGAGTTGCAGTCTGACCAGGGATATGGCTATCGGATTGTCGGTATTTTTGACAACAACAAGCACAAGGATGTGAAAATTACCGGAAAAATCTCGGATTTTGAAGAATTTCTGAAGAAAGAAACTGTCGACGAAATCTATTGTTCGCTTCCGTCGGAAGAGGAAAATGTGGGCAACATCATAAAGATTGCCGACAGCAATGATGTGGAGTTCTACTATGTTCCGATGATTAGCGGTTTTATGACAACCAATTTCAAACTGACATCTATCGGCGATTTGCCGATGCTTCTCTATCGGCCGAATCCGTTGCAGCGGTTGCGGAACAGGGTAATCAAACGTATTTTCGACATCATTGTTTCTGTGATAGCGATTGTGTTGGTTTCCTGTACGATATTGATACCGGTGATTATTGCCATCAAGCTTTCGTCCAAAGGACCTATTTTCTTTGCTCAGAAACGGACTGGATACCGTGGGCGGGAATTTACCTGTTACAAGTTCCGGACGATGCGCGTGAATGCTCAGGCCGATACTTTGCAGGCTACAAAAGACGACCCGCGCAAGACGAAGGTGGGCGACTTCCTGCGGAAAACGAGCATCGACGAACTGCCGCAGTTTTTCAATGTGCTGATTGGAAATATGTCGGTGGTAGGGCCTCGGCCACACATGGTGAAGCACACGGATGAATACCGCAAGCTGATTGACAAGTACATGGTGCGCCACATGATTAAGCCGGGTATTACCGGATTGGCGCAGGTGAGCGGCTACCGCGGGCAGACGGAAGAGTTGTGGCAGATGGAAAAGCGGGTAGAATATGATGTGAAATACATAGAAAGCTGGACTCTCTCGCTCGACATTAAAATTATTGTACGAACAATCATTAATGCAGTGAAAGGAGAAAAGAATGCATTCTGACAAGAATGAGATTGATATAAAACAAAGTGCACTGAAGCTGTTGAAGCGTTTTTACGGATTCGACAGCTTCCGTTCTGTTCAGTATGAGGTCATTGAGCAGGTTATGAGGGGCGGCGATGCGCTGGTCCTTATGCCGACAGGCGGCGGGAAGTCGGTCTGTTATCAGATTCCGGCGTTGTTGAAGGACGGTTGTGCCATTGTCGTTTCTCCGTTGCTGGCCTTGATGAAGGACCAGGTGGACACGCTGCGCAGCAATGGTATTCCGGCTGCGGCACTCAATAGCATGCAGACGGAAGCTACGAACCGCGACATTATGGAGCGGGTATTTGCAGGACAAATCAAACTGCTTTATGTGTCGCCCGAACGGTTGCTTTCCGAAGTGACGCAATGGTCGGATTCTTTGAATATCAGCCTGATTGCTGTTGATGAGGCTCACTGTATTTCTCAGTGGGGACATGATTTCCGTCCGGAGTACACGCGGTTGGCTGTATTGAAGCAATATTTCCCCAACATACCGTTTATGGCGCTCACGGCTACTGCCGACAAACTGACTCGTGATGATATCGTCCGACAGCTCGGATTGAGGAATGCGCAGATGTTCATTTCTTCGTTCGACCGCCCGAACATCTCGCTGAATGTAGAAACCAACTATACGGAAAAGGAAAAACTGCTGAGAATAGAGGAGTTCATAGACGAGCATCCCGGTCAGGCAGGTATTGTGTATTGTCTGTCGCGCGCAAATACGGAAAAGGTAGCCGACCATTTACGTATGAAAGGCTATCGGGCGGCGTGCTATCATGCCGGACTTAGTAATGCCGAGCGGCAGAGTGTGCAGCAGCGTTTCTTGAATGATGACATCGACATCATTTGTGCTACGATTGCATTTGGTATGGGAATTGACAAGAGCAACATCCGTTGGGTGGTGCATTTCAACATGCCCAAAAACGTAGAGTGCTACTATCAGGAAATAGGGCGTGCAGGGCGCGACGGAATGCCTTCCGACACGCTGATGTTCTATTCGTATGCCGATGTGGCGATGCTGACACATTTTGTGGAAGAATCGGGACAATTGGAAATCAACAAGGAAAAGCTCCAGCGTATGCAGGAATATGCCGAGGCGAGTGTTTGCCGTCGCCGTATGCTGTTGAGCTATTTTAACGAGCGTTTCGACCACGACTGTGGAAATTGCGATGTGTGTAAAAATCCACCTGAACGTTTCGACGGAACGGTTTATTGCCAGATGGCCATCAGTGCTATCGCGCGGACGAATCAGCAGATAACATTTGATTTGCTTATCGATGTTCTGCGCGGTTCCCGTCGTTCGGTCGTGCTGGAGAAAGGATATGACAAGATAAAGACTTTCGGTGCCGGGGCAGGACTGTCGCATATCATGTGGAGCGGTTATCTGTTGCAAATGCTTCAGATGGGGCTGTTTGAAATTGCCTATAATGAAAACCGGCATTTGAAAATAACGGAATACGGCTGGGATGTGGTCCGTGGCAACATACCCGTACAGATGTCGCGGATTGTGTTCAAAGACCGTAAGCTGAAGACCGTTGGCCGGACGGAACGCGAGAAAGTGGTGCTGACTCCGGATCAGCAGCTGATGAACGAACTGAAGGCCATCCGCCAGCTTATCGCAACGAAAGAAGGTGTTCCTGCCTATATTGTGTTCAGCGATAAGGTGCTGAATGAGCTGGTGGAACGCAAGCCGGTGACTTTGCCGGAATTTGCCGAAATTCCGGGTATCGGAGAAAAGAAGGTGGTGCGCTACGGCAAGCAGTTTGTGGGTACGTTGCGAAAACATAAGGGACTCTCGGCTACGGCTTCCGGTTCGTCGGAGGACTTGACGCGCTATTTGATTGAAAAGGGCTGCTCGATTGACGAAATAGCCTCGGTGCGCGATTTGAAGAAGGCGACGGTCTGTTCGCATATTGCCAAACTGATACAGTTCCATAAACTGCATAACTATTCGGCATTGATTTCAGCCCGCGACTATGATATTATTGTCCGGGCTTATCTTAGCGGTGCGGAAAATTGGTCGTCGGGACTGGAGAGGCTTGTTGATACGGCTTTGATTCCGGTGGCTTTGGCCATTTATCGTACTACCAATGACAGAAACTTGCATTAAACCAAATTACAAAACTAACATACTATGAAAATGATTCAAAAAACGATGCTTGCCGTATGTGCGGCATTTGTAATGGCCGGTGCTTCCGGCTTGTCTGCTCAGGACAACGGTCCGTTGAAATATGTGGACGCACAGAATTTCAGAATGATAAACAAGGGTTTTACTGACACGGAAACTCCTTATACGCGCATTCCTAAATATTTGAAGGACAGCGTACGCCCGGATTTGTGGAATCGTGCACAGTGCAGCAGCGGTCTGGGTATCCGTTTTGCCACGGATTCGAAGCGTGTCGGTATCCGATATACGCTGCTTTGGGATACGCATATGTTCCACATGGCGGATACGGGATTGAAGGGTACGGACTTGTATATTCTTACCGATGAAGGTGTGTGGGAATATGTCAATACCAACCGCCCGATAGCCAACGAAAACAAGGAGTGCGAGAAGGTTTTTGTGGAAAATCTCGACGGCAAAATGCATGAATATATTGTATATCTTCCATTGTACGACGGTGTGACAAAAATGGAACTGGCTGTCGACAGTGCTTCCGTCATTCAAATGCCGCAGGTCGACAATCCGCGCAAGTCGAAGAAAATTGTGTTCTACGGAACAAGTATTCTTCAGGGCGGTTGCTCAACGCGTACGGGTATGGTGGCAACCAACATGATTCAGCGTGACTTGAATTGCGAAGCTGTCAACCTGGGATTCAGCGGTGAAGGAAAAATGGACTTGTGCATGGCACGTGCAATGGCAAAAATCGCCGATGCCGATGTGTTTGTAATCGACCCTGTGCCTAACTGTACGGAAATGATGTGCGACACGCTGACTTACGGTTTCATCAAGACATTGCGCGAACTTCGTCCGAATGTTCCTATTGTCATGGTGGAAGGTCCGATGTACAGTTATGCTAAATATGACAATTTCTTTAAATCCTATTTGCCGAAAAAGAATGCGGCGTTCCGCAAAAATTATGACAAGCTTGTAGCTGACGGCTATAAGGATTTGTATTATGTGGACTGTGACGGTTTGGCCGGTTATGATAATGAAGGTACCGTTGACGGTATTCATTTTACGGATGTGGGTTTCCGCCGTTATGCCGACAAGTTGATACCGGTGCTCAAGCCGTTGATTGAAAAATAAGATATTGGAAACGATTCCCGTGCCGGAGTTCTGTTGGTGGAGCTCCGGCACGTTTTTTATGCAATAGATGGAGTGGCTGACGGGAAATCCTGTTGCAGACGGACAATAATTCATGATTTTGATGTACTTTTGCACAATCAAAAAAACAGGAAAGATGAACTTGGTTAGATTCGTGAAAAATTGGATTCTTCCAATTGCAATGGCATTTGGAGTTATTGCCTATTTCTTGTATGTGAATATTCCATTTTTGGAGCCTACACGGCCGTTCGTTGCCCGTATGGTTGAAATCGTACAGCCGTTGTTGATTTTTTGTATGCTGTTTCTGACCTTTTGCAGGGTCGATGTAAAGGATCTTCATCCTTGCAAATGGCATTTGTGGCTGTTGCTTATACAGTTGGGCGTATTTGGTCTGTTGTCGTTAGTCGCATCCTTGTTGCCAAAGAGTGACTATCGCGTGTTGTTGGAAGCGGCGATGCTTTGTCTGATTTGTCCGACGGCTACTGCTGCTGCCGTTGTGGTCAGAAAATTGCGGGGAAATCCTGCTTCCGTGACAACATATACGATATTGATCAACCTGATGGTTTCTGTAGCCATACCGGTATGCGCACCATTGGTTCATCCTCATCCGGAACTGTCGTTTCTTTCGTCGTTTTTGCTGATTATCGGGAAAGTATTTCCTTTGCTGCTTTGCCCGTTCATCTGTGCATTGCTGTTGCGTCAGCTGTTGCCTGCCGTTCATGCTCGTTTGGCTTCGTATTCTGAGTTGTCGTTTTATATGTGGGCGGTTGCCTTGTCGCTGGCCATTGCAATGACGGTGAAGACGATTGTTCATTCGAATATGTCATGGGTGCTTCAGGTGGGTATTGCCCTGGTGTCTTTGGTATGCTGTGTATTGCAGTTTGCAGTCGGCAAATATGTGGGAGCCCGTTATGGCGACAAGATTACGGCGGGACAGGCTCTGGGACAGAAAAACACAGTGCTGATAATCTGGATCAGCTATACGTTCTTTACTCCGATTACGTCTATAGCCGGAGGATTCTATAGCGTATGGCATAATCTGATTAATTCCTGGCAGCTTTTTCAGCAGCGAAAATTGGATGAGAAAAAATAGCGCGTTATATTTCGAAAAAAGAGGTTTGTAATGGAAATCAAGAATTTTAGAGCGATACACGACAAAGAGTTGATATATGAACTGATAGAGGAAGGCGAACATGTCTGTCAGGACTTTAAGTTTTCTATTTCCGATTCACGGAAAATAGCCCGCAGCATTGCCGCTTTTGCCAATAATCAGGGAGGACGTCTGCTTGTCGGAGTCAAGGATAACGGCAATATCGCCGGAATACGCAGTGAAGAGGAATTTTACATGATTGAACAGGCTGCGGAAATGTACTGCAAGCCTGCACAGAAGGTGAAACAGACTCTTTATTGCATTGATGGGAAATATGTGTTGCTCGTTTCCATTGCCAAGTCGTTTACACCGGTGATGGCTCAGGACGATAACCGTCGCTGGTTGCCGTACTATCGGATTGCGGATGAAAATATACAGGTGCCGGAGTTGATGCTAAAGGTGTGGAAGGCTTCGAAAAAACGGCATTCGGTTTTCTCCTTTTCCGACTCGGAGACAAAAATGCTGTCGTATATTTCTCGCGTGGAGTATGCCACCGTAGAGGGTATAGCAAAAGAAATGCATATGTCATTAAGTTCGACGGAAGATGCTGTCGTCAGTCTCTGTTCGATGGGGGTGTTGCAGTTTGTCTACCACGAAGGGGAGTGGAGAATTTCCGCGGCTGAGCAATAAGATAAACGAAAACAGCGAGGGCAGACAGTATTCCTGTCTGCCCTCGCTGTTTTCGGATTATTTGTTGAAATGGTTGTAAACGATTTCTGATATGTTGGCAATGATTTTCTCCGTATCTTCCTGTGAGTGGGCGGAATCTTTGATAAATACTGCAATGTAGTAGCTTTCCCCATTAGGAAGAGTAATGTATCCCAAGTCGTTTGTTCCAGAAATTCGTCCGTTTTCCGTGTAGCCGCTGCCGGTTTTGTGGGCGATTGTAGCACCGGTGTCTTTCAGCGGTGCAGGCAGTCGCATGAGTCCGGTTTCGCAATTGCTCATTGTTTCCTTTATAAAAGAAAAATAAGGTTCGGCGATAATGTCGCTTTCTATGAACTTTCGCAGCAGTGATGTCGCAGCATAAGGGGTTGTCCAGTTGTCGTATGACAATTGGTGGTTGGCACCCATATCCCTTTCGTTATAGGATATGTTGAAATCTTCGATGCCTAATGAACGTACATATTGGTCTGTTTCAGCAGGTGAGCGGAGTTTGAACAGAATGTCGCAGGCATTGTTGTCGCTCTGTTGGAGTGTGTAGACCAACAGGTCGGCAATGCTGATGTCAAATTCTGCTTCCTTGCGGTTGTCACGGAGCGGGCTCCATGTGCCTTCCGGCATGTCGGCTCGGGTGATGTGGAGCGTTGTGTCAAGCGGCAGGTTGTTGTGCCGCAGATAGTCGGCCACTGCAAGGGCCTGATGGAACTTGAATACGCTCATCATTGGATAGTGTACATCGTTGTTGACTGTCAGTGTGTCGCCGTTTGAGCCAATGACAGCAATGCCGACTTCAGCGTCTGTCTGTTGGGCGATGGCCGAAAGCTCGTTGCGAATCGGTTCCAGGCTGGAGGTGGCTTTGCAGGATATAAAACAAATCACCATACAGCAAAGCATGGCGATTTGTGAGAAAAATATCTTTTTCATGTTGAATGTTATTCCGGGTAAACAAGATTTTCTTCAGTGGCAACGGTCAATACCTCGCGCAAATATTTTTCAGCTTCCCATTTTGCCATTGGTAGGTTGTTGAGCAGATAGTTGCCGCAGTCGCGCGGTGTTGCTCCTGGGATATCACCTTCGAAGTCGCGGATGAATTCAAAGGTTTCAATCATCAGCGGCAGTATGTCGCGTGACGACAGTTCACCTTTAACGATGAGGTAGTTGCCCGTGCAGCATCCCATCGGTCCCCAATAGATGATTTCGTTTTTCCATGTCGGGTGGTTGCGAAGGAATGTAGCTGCCAGATGTTCAATAGTGTGCAGTGCTGACTGGCTGACTGCCGGCTCACGGTTCGGCTCTTTCATGCGGACATCGAATGTTGTCAGGATATCGCCGCTTGCCGTCACATCGCGACGTGATACATAAATTCCTCGTTTCAGCAGGATATGGTTGATTGTAAAACTGGGTATCTTTTCCATTGTAATAGGATTATTTTATGTTTGACAAAATGTTGGAGAGCATTTGGAATGTGTGTTCCGGTGCCGATTCCCAGAAGTTCTCGTATTGCTTTACGTTGTCTTTTTCGGCTCCCGGAGTATCGCTGATGACACGCATGGCGAATACGGGTACATTCTTCAGATGGCAGACTTGGGCAATGGATGCCGATTCCATGTCTACGGCCAGGGCTTCCGGAAAATGTGACTTGATTTCTTTCACTTCCTCTTCCGTCGCGATAAACTTGTCGCCGGAGCAGATAAGACCGTATCTGACGTTGTCTTCGGTCGAAAGTGATTTCAAAATTTCCGTTATTTTTTCATCGGAATTGAAATAGAGCGGAAAGCCTGATGCTTCGCCGTATTCCGTACCCGGGCCGCACCATACATCGTGGTGTGCAATGTTCTTGCCTACGACGATATCTATTTGTCCGACTGACAAGTCTGCGCCGCCGGCAACACCCGTATTGATGACGAGTTCAGGTGCGTATTCGTTGATTAGAGTAAGTGTTCCGATTGCTGCATTCACTTTGCCGATGCCGCATTGCATGGCAAAAATGTCGTGAGTGCCGATTTTTCCCGAATATATTTTATAGCCGTTGTTTTCTTCCTCTTTCTTGTTTTCAATTAAATTCAGCAACAGGCGTAGTTCTTTGCCCATTGCAACGATAATTCCAATTTTCATATGTGATGTTCTGATTAAAATGCGTTGTAAAAATAAAAAAAAATATTATATTTGTGGATATGAAGAAACACAAATAACGGATTTTAATATTTGATGATTTATGGAAGTCTGGCATGTTTGGATGATTATAGCTTTGCTCCTTGTTGTCATTGAGGTTTTTACCTCCGGTTTTGCTGTCTTGTGCTTTTCGATTGGTGCTGTTGCAGCCGCTGTAATGTCTGCAACGGATTGCGAATTGAAGTGGCAGATACTTGTCTTTGCCGTATTTTCGGCTCTGGCTTTTGTGTTGGTTCGTCCGTTGCTGTTGAAGGCGTTTGCACGCAACAAGGTGTCAGAAGTCAAATGTGGGGTAGAGGCTTTGGTCGGAAGGACGGCAACGGTGACGGAAGCTATCGATTGTAACCGGAATCAAGGGCGTGTCGCTGTTGACGGTGACGACTGGAAAGCTGTGACCGAGGACGGTTCTGTCGTCGCTGTTGGTGAGAAGGTGGAGATTTTGCGCGTTGACAGCATCGTGCTTACAGTAAGAAAGAAATAACAGATATAAATCAATATACTTATGGGAACATTAGTTGTAGTGGGGCTGGTGGCGCTTGTCGTTATCGTTTTTGCCCTGAAAGGTCTGATTATTATCAGGCAGAGTGAAACAAAGGTCATCGAACGGTTGGGTAAATATCATTCCACTCTTCCGTCGGGAATTAATGTCGTATGGCCGATTCTTGACCAGCCGAGAAAAATCTATGTGCGCTATGTGACAAAAACTATCGGAGGCCGGGATGTGGCTGTTGTTCGGATGTCGGACAAGATTGACTTACGCGAACAAGTGTACGATTTTCCGGAGCAGAGTGTCATCACCAAAGATAATGTAACAACACATATCAATGCGTTGCTTTATTTCCAGATTACCGACCCGTTTAAGGCAGTCTATGAAATTGACAATTTGCCGAATGCCATTGAAAAACTGACTCAAACAACCCTTCGAAATGTGATTGGTGAGTTGGAGTTGGATGAAACGCTGACCTCACGCGATACGATAAACTCAAAGCTCCGTGCGGTGCTGGATGATGCTACGAACAAATGGGGCGTGAAGGTGAACCGTGTGGAACTTCAGGATATTACGCCTCCCGACAGTGTGCGCAACGCCATGGAACAGCAGATGCAGGCCGAGCGTGAACGCCGTGCGAAAATATTGAAAGCTGAGGGTGAAAAGACATCCGCAATTTTGAAGTCGGAAGGTGAGAAAGAGTCGCAAATCAACCGTGCGCTGGCCGACAAAGAGTCGCAGATTCTGAAGGCGCAGGGTGAAGCCGAAGCCAAAATCCTACAGGCGGAAGCTGAAGCGGAAGCCATACGGAAAATAGCTGAGGCAATCAACTCTACAAAATCAGATCCGGCTTCGTATATGTTGGCTTTGAAATACATTGAAGCTTTGAAGGAAATGGTTTCAAACGGAAAAGATACGAAGACTGTATATATGCCTTACGAGGCATCTTCCGTATTGAGTTCGTTGGGTGGCATAAAAGAAATTTTAGGCGTGAAATAATGATGTTTGTTCTTTAGACTTTTAGGCGAAATCCTTCTGCTTGTATGGTGGAAGGATTTTGTTTGTTCAGGCGGCATTGTATAATTTGGCCAAAGAGGTATGCAAAGTGGAATCAATTGTGTATTTTTGTAGAAGATAGGAGGCGCCTCGGCATAGTCAAATCTGGAAATTGCGTTCTCGATTTGCCTCTGCTCTCGGCTTTCGCTATCTTTGTAAAAAAGAATAAAGCAATGAAAGTTTTAGTAGACGAACGTATAAGGGAGATCTGTCCGGATGTGAAAATCGGACTTATTCGTGCGAAGGTGCGTAATTCGGAAACGAGTGAAGAACTTTGGCAGGAAATTAAGGAAGCTTCCCGAAGAATACATGACAGCTATGAACTGCTATGGATAAACAAGCGTCCTGCCATTGCGGCAACGCGCCAACTGTATAAACGTTTGGGAAAAGACCCGAATCGATACAGGGTGTCGAGCGAGGCCTTGTGCCGGCGTGTGGTGAAAGGAATGGACATTTACCGTATCAGTACGCTTGTCGATTTAATTAATCTGGTGTCGATGGGCTGCGGCTACTCTATTGGAGGATTTGATGCCGACAAGATTGTCGGTGATACTGTGATTTTCGGAGTGGGCGAAGCCGGAGAAAAGTTTGAAGGCATCGGCCGTGGATTGCTGAACATAGAGGGACTTCCGGTTTATCGTGATGCGGTCGGTGGTATCGGTTCGCCGACAAGCGATGAGGAACGGACAAAAATCACGATGGAGACTACCCACCTGCACATGCAGATTAATGCCTTCGGCGAAGAGATGCCGATGGACGATACGCTGCGCTGGTCCGTCTCTTTGCTTGAAAAATATGCTTCGGCTACTGACATTGAAGTGACCGTATTCTAAATTTAAATACCATGAAAATTCTGAAAGTTTTTGAAAACAATCCCAACCCGAAGTTCCTTGACATGGCTGTTGAGGCTTTGCGTGACGGGGATATTGTCATTTACCCGACAGATACGCTCTATGCCATCGGATGTGATGCGTTGAACAACAGTGCCATCAATAAAATCTGCAAATTGAAAGGCATAAACCCCGACAAAACAAATTTGTCGATTATTTGCAACGGCATCTCTATGGTTGCGGAATATGCCCGTTTCGACAACCGGCAATTCAAGGTGTTGAAAACCAATTTGCCGGGGCCGTTTACGTTTATTCTTCCGTCATCGTCGTCACTGCCGAAAGTGTTTAAAGGGCGTAAGACGGTAGGAATCCGTGTGCCGGAAAATAATGTGGCTGTAGAACTTGTCCGCCGTCTGGGTAATCCGATATTGTCGACAACCATTTCCTATACGGACGACGATTATGCAGTGAATCCGGAACTGATTGCAGAAACGTATGCCGACAGTGCTGCCTATTTGTTGGATGGTGGTGACGGCGGACTCATTCCGTCGACTGTCGTAGATATGACATCGGGAGAATTAGAGATTGTAAGAGAAGGTAAAGGAGATTTAATATATTGAGATATGAAAGAAATTACGTTCAAAGAATTGAATGAAAATATGATATCACGCATCGGTTCCGACTGGATGCTGATTACCTCGGGCGATGAAAAATCGTTCAACATGATGACTGCCAGTTGGGGCGGTGTCGGATTTATGTGGGGCAAGCCGGTTGCTGTGGCTGTAATCCGTCCTACACGCCATACTTTTGGTTTTGTTGAGCAGACAAAGCGTTTCACATTGTCGTTCTTCGAAGACGGTAAACGTGAAATGGCAGTGCTGGGGTCGAAAAGCGGTAGAGATATGGACAAGATGCATGAGTCAGGTTTCACCCCGTTTGCATTGCCTGACGGACAGATGGGCTATAAAGAAGCATGGCTGACACTGGAGTGTGAAGTCCTTTATCAGGATAACCTGAAAGAGGAGAACTTTCTTGACAAGAGCCTCTGTGAGCGCTGGTATACGCCAGAGCAAGGTGGCTACCACATGGCTTATGTGGCAGAAATCAAGCATATCTATGTGAAATAGCCGTCAGACTATTGGCGGGCGATGGATATTTTGACCCGCTTGTTTTTGATTTTTTCTTTACTGATTTTTGCGAGAACGGTTTTTGCCTTATCTCTCGGTACGGCAACGAGTGCATAGTGGTCGGCAATGTCGATTTTTCCAATCTCTGCACCTTCCAGTTCGCCTTTGGCGGTGAGAAATCCTAAAATGTCGCCTCGCGAAATCTTTTCCTTTTTACCGGCTGAGAAAAACAGGGTTTCGAAAAAACTTCTGATTTTTCCGGCCGATTCTTTTTTTATTTGCAGCTCTTCGTCAAATTGAATGTATTCCGGGAGGCGTTCTTCCGGTCCGGTGATGACATAGATGGAACCGTTGGCATCTACACGGGCCGTACGTCCGTTACGGTGGGTATAAGTTTCCTCCGAAAGCGGGAGATGGTAGTGGATAATGTGTTTTACTTCCTGTATGTCCAATCCGCGAGAGCCAAGGTCGGTAGTGACAAGAATCATAAATGTACCATTGTTGAACATTGAAATGGCCTTTTCTCGTTCGATTTGGTCAAGACCGCCGTGGTAGATTCCTGCAGGTTGCCGGTTATTTCGTAAAAAGTCGAAAATGCGTTCGGCCGATTCGCGGTGATTGGCAAAGACGATGGTACGTCCGTTGTCCAAATTTTTTAAAAGCGTAAGCAGACAGTCGAGTTTGTCTTTCAAATCCGACTTCACTTCATATACCTTCATTCGTTTTGCCGGTTGGTCGGCATGCAGGAAACTGATGGTTTCGGCATTTTTCATCCGGAGAAAATCGGGGAATTCGTCAAGGGCTGTTGCCGATGTCAGAATTCTGCGCGAAACATTGGGCATTTCGCGCAAAATTTTCGACAGTTCATCGTGGAATCCGAGTTCCAATGATTTGTCGAACTCGTCAAGAACCAGAATGCGGGTAGGGTAGACATCCACGTTGCCGCGGTTGATATGGTCAAGCAGGCGGCCGGGAGTGCTGACAATAATGTCGGGCACAACGGAAAGGGAGTTTTTCTCGTCCTCAAAATTATGTCCGCCGTAGCAGCAGGTGACTTTGACTTCCGATGCAATGGCTTGCACCACTTTGGCAATCTGAATAGTCAATTCGCGTGAAGGAGCTATGACAATGGCCTGCACGCGTCCGTTGGATGCCCGCAGATTCTTGAGCATGGGAATGGTGAATGCTATGGTTTTGCCGGAACCGGTCGGCGACAAAAGTATGACATCATTCGAGTTCGTTGACTCTGCCATTTTTTTCTGCATCGGGTTCAGCGATTCTATCCCAAATTTTTGTCGGATAGCATTGATAATTTCGGATTCCTTCATCTTGAATTGAATTTTTGTGCAAAGATAGTGAAAGTCGAAGGCAGAAAACCAAACTTGTTTGAGTTTTATGCTGAGACGCATCCTATCTTATGCAAAGATAGTGAAAGGTGAGAGGAGAATAAAATAATGAAACTTATTTCAGTTGTTTTTTATCCCGAACCGCGTCTTATTTTATTAAAAGATAACGAAAGTCGAGGGCAGAGGCAAACGAAAACGAAGTTTTCAAATTTGGCTATGCTTCTATAAAGATATTGACAAAACGTTAAAAATAGAGACTAATTTTTTTGAAATATTATTTTGTTGTTACAAACTAATCTGTATTTTTGTGATTTTAATCGGACTCTGTTTATTAGGAGTATTTTATTAAGATAATAGTGATGATGAAATGTTGAAAAACAGAGTAGTTGTGAGGTATAAATAATTGTTTTTATGATGACTGTAGATGTTTTTAATGTCGTTTTGAGTATATTTTTGAGTGTGCTCTTTACAGCTTTTTTCATTCCGCAGGTGCTAATTGTTTCTTTTCGTAAGAAACTTTTCGACTATGCGGATGAACGAAAGGTGCATACTGGTATTGTACCGCGTTTGGGCGGTGTTGCTTTTGTGCCGTCAATCATTGTGACTGTTGCTTTTGTGATTGGCGTAAATGCATCGCTTTTGCCCGAAAGCATGCATTGTTTCTTCAACGACAAGCAGTTGGCTTTTGGTATTTGTGCCATGCTGTTGCTTTATTTTGAAGGTATTATGGACGATTTGGTCGGGTTGCGTTATCGCACGAAGTTTGTTTTTCAAATTTTTTCCGCGTTGCTCGTTGTAGCGTCAGGTATATGGCTGAATGATTTCTACGGGCTGTTTGGTGTTCATTCCGTGTCGCCGTATTTTGGAATGCCGTTTACGGTATTGATAATTGTATTTCTTATCAATGCCATTAATCTTATCGACGGTATTGACGGACTGGCATCGGGATTGAGTATCGTAGCTTCGTTCTTTTTCGGACTGATGTTTGTTTATGTTCAGCTTTGGGGATGTGCGATATTGGCTTTTGCCACGTTTGGAACGCTGTGCCCGTTCTTCTATTATAATGTATTTGGTATGGCGGACAAGTGTAGGAAGATTTTTATGGGAGATACTGGTTCGCAGTGTATCGGTTTGATATTGTCGTTTTTGGCTGTCCGACTGGCTATGCGTGAACCGTTGATGGCTCATAATGTGGACGGTGCGATTATCGTTGCATTTTCCATGCTTATTGTCCCGGCTTTTGATGTCGTGCGTGTCGTAATCCATAGAATACGTTTAGGACATAATCCGTTTGAGCCTGACCGTTGTCATATACATCACAAATTGCTGGACTTGGGGTTGTCGCATAAAACAGCAATGGTTTCCATTTTGCTGGTTGGGGCATCGTTTGTGGTGTTGAATTGGGCATTGCTTCCGCATTGCAATACGAATATCATACTGGTTATCGATGTATTGTTGTGGACCGTATCACAGATGTGGCTGACACATGCCATAAAGGTACGGAAACGTCGGGTTCAGTAGCCTGGATGACAGAAAACAAGACAAAACAGTAGCGATTTTCCAGTCGCTGCTGTTTTTTATTTGGTCGGTGACGATGAAAGGTGCAGTTTTGAGTTGTGTTGAAGATTTCGAAAAACTGTTATTTTTTTTGTCAAACGAATAATAATGATTAATTTCGCACCGTTAAAGCATTTAGTATTTTACCGGTAGGCTTTTTAAGGTAAAGATTTGAAGACCGGATAAAATCCATTAGAGGTAATTTTTTATCAAATAATTGATTAACGAATATGAGTAAGGAAAAAAAATTCTTAACTTGTGATGGTAATCAGGCTGCTGCTCACATCAGCTATATGTTCTCTGAAGTAGCTGCCATTTATCCTATCACACCGTCGTCTACAATGGCTGAATACGTGGACGAATGGGCGGCAGCTGGCCGAAAAAACATTTTTGGAGAAACTGTTCTTGTTGAAGAAATGCAGTCAGAAGCAGGTGCTGCCGGTGCTGTTCACGGCTCTTTGCAGGCAGGTGCTTTGACTACTACATACACAGCATCACAAGGTTTGTTGTTGATGATTCCTAACATGTATAAGATTGCCGGTGAAAACTTGCCATGCGTTTTCCACGTATCTGCACGTACATTGGCTTCTCATGCATTGTGTATTTTCGGTGACCACCAGGACGTAATGTCAACTCGTCAGACAGGTTTCGCTATGCTTTGCGAAGGTTCTGTTCAGGAAGTTATGGACCTTGCCGGTGTTGCTCATCTTTCTACTCTTACAGCTCGTGTTCCGTTCGTTAACTTCTTCGACGGTTTCCGTACTTCTCACGAAATCCAGAAGATTGAAATGCTCGAAAACGATGATTTGGCTCCGCTTATCGACCAGGAAGCTTTGGCTGAATTCCGTGCTCGTGCATTGAATCCGGAAAAACCGGTTGCTCGTGGTATGGCTGAAAACCCTGACCACTTCTTCCAGCACCGTGAAGCTTGCAACAACTACTACGATGCAGTTCCTGCTATTGTAGAAAACTATATGAACAAGATTTCAGAAATCACCGGCCGCAAATACGGTTTGTTCAACTACTATGGTGATCCTGAAGCAGAACGCGTAATTATCGCTATGGGTTCTATAACTCAAGCCGCTCAGGAAGCTATCGACTATTTGATGTCGAAGGGCGAAAAAGTTGGTTTGGTTGCTGTTCACTTGTATCGTCCGTTCTCTGCTAAGCATTTCTTGGCAGCAGTTCCGGCTACAGCTAAACGTATTGCTGTTCTCGACCGTACAAAAGAGCCGGGTGCAAACGGCGAACCGTTGTACCTCGATGTTAAGGACTGCTTCTACGGCAAGGAAAATGCTCCGCTTATCGTAGGTGGCCGTTACGGTTTGGGTTCTAAGGATACTACACCGGCACAAATCCTTTCTGTTTATGAAAACCTTGCTTTGCCGGAACCAAAGAATCAGTTCACTATCGGTATCGTTGATGATGTTACATTTACATCTCTTCCTCCGAAAGAAGAAATCGCTCTTGGCGGTGAAGGCATTTTCGAAGCTAAATTCTATGGCTTGGGTGCTGACGGTACAGTAGGTGCAAACAAGAACTCTGTTAAGATTATCGGTGACAACACCAACAAGTATTGCCAGGCATACTTCTCTTACGACTCTAAGAAGTCTGGTGGTTTCACTTGCTCTCACTTGCGTTTCGGTGATACTCCGATTCGTTCAACTTATTTGGTAACAACTCCGAACTTCGTTGCTTGCCACGTTCAGGCATACCTCCACATGTATGATGTAACTCGTGGTTTGCGTCCTAATGGAACATTCCTTTTGAATACTGTATGGACAGGCGAAGAATTGGCTAAGCACTTGCCAAATAAGGTGAAGAGATACTTCGCAAAGAACAACATCACTGTTTACTATATCAACGCAACTCAAATCGCTCAGGAAATTGGTTTGGGTAACCGTACAAACACTATCCTTCAATCTGCATTCTTCCGTATCACAGAAGTTATTCCAGTTGACTTGGCAGTAGTACAGATGAAGAAATTCATCGTGAAGTCTTACGGCAAGAAGGGTGAAGATGTTGTGAACAAGAACTATGCTGCAGTTGACCGCGGTGGCGAATATCAGAAACTTGCTGTTGATCCTGCATGGGCAGAACTTCCAGATGATGTAGTTGAAGCAAACAACGATCCAGCATTCATCAACGAAATCGTTCGTCCTATCAACGCTCAGGATGGCGACCTTCTTCCGGTTTCTGCATTCAAGAACAACGCAGACGGTACATGGGAACAGGGTACAGCACGTTACGAAAAACGTGGTGTTGCTACATTCGTTCCGGAATGGGTGGTTGACAACTGTATCCAATGTAACAAGTGTGCTTATGTTTGTCCTCACGCTGCTATCCGTCCGTTCGTTTTGACTGGCGAAGAAATGGCTGCTGCTCCGTTCGGTGAAGAAAACACTTTGGCTGCAATCGGCAAGACATTCACTGGCATGCGCTTCATCCAGCAAGTAGACGTACTCGACTGTCTTGGTTGCGGTAACTGTGCTGATGTTTGTCCGGGCAAGAAGGGCGAAAAGGCTTTGGTTATGAAGCCGCTTGAAACTCAGCTTGACATTCAGAAGAACTGGGATTACTGTGTTGAAAAGGTTTCTTCTAAGCAAAACCTTGTTGACATCAAGTCAAACGTGAAGAACTCTCAGTTTGCAACTCCGTTGTTTGAGTTCTCTGGTGCTTGCTCTGGTTGTGGTGAAACTCCGTATGTGAAGTTGATTTCGCAATTGTATGGCGATCGCGAAATGGTAGCAAATGCAACTGGTTGTAGCTCTATCTACTCTGGTTCAGTACCTTCAACTCCTTATACAACTAATGAAAAGGGTCACGGTCCGGCATGGGCTAACTCATTGTTCGAAGACTTCTGTGAATTCGGCTTGGGTATGACTTTGGCTCACGAAAAGATGGTTGCCCGTATCGAAGCTATCATGGCTGAAGTTGCTGCTTCTGACGCTCCTGCTGAATTCAAGGCTGCTTGTGAAGAATGGGTAGCTGCTAAGGATAACGCAGAAGGTAGCCGTGCAGCTGCTGACAAGTTGATTCCGATGATTGAAGCCGGCAAAGACAAATGCGAATTGTGCGCACGTCTTGACTTGGTGAAGAATCACCTCGTAAAACGCAGCCAGTGGATTATCGGTGGTGACGGTGCTTCTTACGATATCGGTTTCGGTGGTCTTGACCATGTAATTGCTTCTGGCAAGAACGTAAATATCCTTGTTCTTGATACTGAAGTTTATTCAAATACTGGTGGTCAGGCTTCTAAGGCTACACCGCTCGGTGCTATCGCTAAATTTGCTGCTTCTGGTAAGCGTGTACGTAAGAAAGACCTTGGTTTGATTGCATCAACTTACGGTTATGTATACGTTGCTCAAATCGCTATGGGTGCTGACCAGGCTCAGACATTGAAGGCTATCCGCGAAGCTGAAGCTTACGACGGTCCTTCTTTGATCATTGCTTATGCTCCATGTATCAACCACGGTTTGAAAGCAGGTATGGGTAAATCGCAGGCAGAAGAAGCTGCTGCTGTTGAATGCGGTTACTGGCACTTGTGGCGTTACAACCCGGAACTTGAAAAAGAAGGCAAGAATCCGTTCACTCTTGATAGCAAAGAGCCGAACTGGGATAACTTCAAGAACTTCTTGAAGGGTGAAGTGCGCTACGCTTCTGTAATGAAGCAATATCCGAACGAAGCTGAAGAATTGTTCCAGGCTTCTTTGGAAAATGCTCAATGGCGTTACAACAACTACCGTCGTCTTGCTCTTCAGCAATGGGGACAAAACCCGGAAGAACTTGCTAAGTAATTTTGAATAAATTAATTAGTGAATATATGAACCGTCGGTCGGATATCCTGACCGGCGGTTTTGTTTTTTACTTGTGATAGTAAAATATGCTTTATAACATATTTTTAGAAGTGCGGTTAGGATGAAAGTGTAAAAAACGTTAACTTTGCATACACATTACTAAGAATCGTTTATTTATGGAATTAAACAAAACCTTTATTGATGGGCTTTGGAGTAAAGAAATCAACGTAAGTGATTTCGTTAGTGTTAACATTGCGCCTTATACCGGTGATGCTTCCTTCCTTCAGGGACCGACTGAAAGAACCAAGCGAATTTGGGAAATCTGTTTGAAAGCACTTGAAGAGGAACGCAACAACAATGGCGTCCGTTCGTTGGATAACGTCACGGTGTCGACCATTACCTCACATAAGGCAGGATACATTGACAAGGAAAATGAACTGATTGTAGGCTTGCAGACGGATGAACTGCTGAAACGTGCCATCAAGCCGTTTGGCGGTATCAATGTAGTGGCTAAGGCTTGCCGCGAAAACGGTCTGGAAGTGGACGAAAAGGTAAAGGATATTTTTACTCATTATCGAAAAACGCATAACGACGGTGTGTTTGATGCCTACACAGAAGAAATTCGCTCTTTCCGTTCTTTGGGCTTCTTGACAGGACTGCCTGACAATTATGCGCGTGGTCGTATTATCGGTGACTATCGTCGTTTGGCTTTGTACGGTATTGACCGCTTGATTGAAGCGAAGCGTGATGACTTGCGGCATTTGACAGGTCCGATGACCGATGCCCGCATTCGTTTGCGTGAGGAAGTGGCTGAGCAAATCAAGGCATTGAACGATATCAAGACAATGGGAGAGTACTACGGATTGGATTTGAGCCGTCCGGCTACATCCGCCCACGAAGCTGTCCAATGGGTTTATATGGCTTATCTTGCTGCCGTGAAAGAGCAGGACGGTGCAGCCATGTCGTTGGGTAACGTTTCTTCCTTCCTCGACATCTTTATTGAATATGATTTGGCTCATGGTATTATCGACGAGACTTTCGCACAGGAATTGATTGACCAGTTCGTCATTAAATTGCGCATGGTTCGTCATTTGCGCATGCAGTCGTACAACGATATCTTTGCCGGTGACCCGACTTGGGTGACGGAAGCTATCGGCGGCCGTTTCAATGATGGCCGTACAAAGGTGACAAAGACTTCATTCCGTTTCTTGCAGACACTTTATAACCTCGGTCCGTCTCCGGAACCTAACTTGACTGTGCTTTGGAGTCCGGATCTGCCGGAAGGATTCAAGGCATTCTGTGCGCAGGTTTCTGTAGACACAAGCTCGATTCAGTATGAGAACGACGATTTGATGCGCGAAGTGCGCGGTTGCGACGATTACGGTATTGCCTGCTGCGTTTCTTATCAGGCAATCGGCAAGCAGATTCAGTTCTTCGGTGCGCGTGCCAACCTTGCTAAAGCTTTGTTGCTGGCTATCAACGGCGGCCGTTGTGAAAATACAGGTACCGTAATGGTAAAAGGTATTCCGGTGCTGACAAGCGACAAGCTGAAGTTTGAGGAAGTAATGGCCAACTATAAGAAAGTGTTGACGGAAATTGCCCGTGTATATAATGAGGCGATGAATATCATTCATTACATGCACGACAAATATTACTATGAGAAGGCTCAGATGGCGTTTGTCGACACTGACCCGAGAATTAACCTTGCCTACGGTGTTGCCGGTCTTTCGATTGCCATCGACTCTTTATCGGCTATCAAGTATGCTTCGGTGACTGCCCGCCGCAATGAAATCGGTTTGACGGAAGGATTCGACATCGAAGGCGAGTTCCCATGTTTCGGTAACAATGATGACCGTGTTGACCACATGGGCGTTGACCTCGTTTACTATTTCAATGAAGAACTGAAAAAGTTGCCGGTATACAAGAATGCACGTCCGACCTTGTCGTTGCTGACCATCACGTCGAATGTGATGTACGGAAAGAAGACGGGTGCTACTCCCGACGGACGTGCGAAAGGCGTTGCTTTTGCTCCGGGTGCCAACCCGATGCATGGGCGTGACAAGAACGGTGCGATTGCTTCTTTGAGTTCAGTGGCGAAATTGCGCTATCGTGATTCACAGGACGGAATCAGCAATACGTTCTCAATCATTCCGAAATCGCTCGGACCTACAGCAGAAGAACGTGTGGAAAATCTGGTGACAATGATGGACGGTTATTTCACGAAAGGTGCACACCATTTGAATGTGAACGTGCTGAACCGTGAAATGTTGGAAGATGCGATGGAACATCCTGAAAAATATCCGCAGCTGACGATTCGTGTTTCTGGCTATGCCGTTAATTTCGTAAAACTTAGCCGTGAACATCAGCTTGAGGTTATCAGCCGTTCTTTCCATGAACGTTTTTAAATTTTGAAAACTGTATAATCGTTTTATATGATTCGGGCCGGTGCCGTGTCTGTTGGGCATGGCATCGGCTTGAATTTTTAACTTATAGCGTATGACAGACAAGATTAATGTGCATTCGTATGAAAGTATGGGCACTTTCGACGGTCCGGGGCTGCGGTTGGTTGTGTTTTTGCAGGGCTGTCCTTTCCGTTGCCTTTATTGTGCCAATCCCGATACAATTGAAATGAAAGGCGGAAAAGAAACGTCGGCAACCGAAATGTTGGAAATGGCCGTCAGTCAGAAACCTTTTTTCGGAAAAAAAGGTGGAGTGACATTTTCCGGCGGAGAGCCCACGGTGCAGGCTCAGGCGCTGTTGCCTTTGGTAAAACAGTTGAAGGACGCAGGAATTCATGTGTGCCTTGATTCAAACGGTGGTGTGTGGAACGAGCATGTGGAGGCTTTGCTTCGCGAAATAGATTTGGTGTTGCTCGACATCAAACAGTTCAATGATGACCGCCATCGTGAGTTGACCGGACGTAGCAATGCGCAGACATTGAAGACAGCGGAGTGGTTGGAGAAGAACGGTCGTCCGTTCTGGCTGCGTTATGTGCTGGTTCCCGGTATCAGTGATTTTGAGGACGACATCCGGCGGTTGGGTGAAGCATTGGGTGGATTCCAACAAATACAGCGGGTAGAGATTCTGCCATATCATCGTTTGGGAGTACATAAATACGAAGCAATGGGCTGGGAATACAAGCTGGCTGATGTGAAGGAAAATACGTCTGAACAACTGGAACGTGCTGAAAAACTTTTCAGAGAATATTTTTCAAATGTCGTTGTAAATTAGCACAAATATAAGCAGGGGGATTTGACAGCAGTGGTGTTGTCGTTCTCTCTGTTTTTTGTAATTTTGTGTCAATTATAAATTGAAAAAACAATGTTGGAATACGTCAAAGGTGATATTGATGAAATCACTCCTGCCTATGTGGTGGTTGACTGCAACGGTGTCGGCTATTTTGTCAATATCTCGCTAAATACCTATACGGCTTTGCAGAACCAGAAATCTGCCAAGGTTTATTTATATGAATCCATTCGTGAGGATGCGTATGTGCTTTATGGTTTCAAGGATAAAAGTGAGCGTGAAATGTTCACTTTGCTTGTCTCTGTTTCCGGTGTCGGTCCGAATACGGCACGCATGATTCTGTCGTCGTTGTCGACGGAAGATTTGCAGGCAGTAATTTCCACTGGCAATGTAAATCAGCTGAAGGCCGTAAAGGGAATCGGAGCAAAAACTGCGCAACGAATAATTGTTGACCTGAAAGATAAAATAAAAACGGGTGACAATCCGTTAATAATACAATTGGAAAGTAAGTCGGAAACCTACGAGGAAGCTGTTGCGGCCCTTGTCATGCTGGGATTTCCGCAGGCTGCTGCCCAGAAAGTGGTTGGCAGTTTGTTGAAGGAAAATCCGACATTGAAGGTGGAAGACGCTATCAAGAAGGCTTTGAAGCTTCTATAGCCGTAAGGAGTAGAGCGCTCAAAGTCGGATATTAACGGATTATATTAGCTTAATGAAAAACTTTGAGCGATTGAAATACTTGTGGGTAGTGGTGATTTTTTTTGTAGGCCTTGCTGCCTATGAATTTATCGGCTATTCGCAATATAAAAAATCAGAGACACCTCCGCCTCCTACGATATTTGTCGGAAAAAGTGCTGAGAATGGGGATTCTTCGCGTATGCATTATGACGTGAAGCCGACAATTACACCCGGTTATGACGAACTTTTGGACAACAAAAAGCCGCCAGTCGACTTGAAAGACCCCGCAAATATCACAACTCAGGCGGAATATGATAGTGAAACAGGTTGCTATATCATTCATACAAAGATTGGTGACCGCGAAATCAGCACTCCTTTCATTCTTTCTGCCGATGAATACAATGATATGGAATTGCGTAATTCCATGATGGATTATTATCGGAAGAAAAACGCAGAACTTTATGAGCAGAAAGACAAGGATAAATTTGATATTTTTGATATGAAGTTTGCCCTCGGTCCGTTGGAAAAAGTGTTTGGACCGGGCGGTGTGCAGTTGAAAACACAAGGGTCTGTGCTTGTGGAGATGGGGGTGAAGTCGAATAAGACCGACAACCCTGCATTGCCGGCCAGCTCACGCCGGAAAACCTATTTTGATTTCGACCAGAAAATCCAGGCTACTATTGATGCATCTGTCGGCGACAAGCTGAAGTTCAACATGACCTATAATACGGATGCAACCTTTGATTTTGACTCTAAAAACCTGAAACTCAAGTATGATGGAAAAGAGGATGAAATCATTAAAAGCATCGAGGCGGGTAATGTGTCCATGACTACCGGTTCGTCGTTGATTAAAGGTAGCACAGCTTTGTTTGGTATCAAGACAAAACTTCAGTTCGGAAAACTGACCTTGACGGCATTGGCGTCACAGCAGAATTCAGAATCCCAGACTGTCAATACTAAGGGTGGGGCGCAAACGACGTCGTTCTCCATCGGTGTGGATGATTATGATAAAAACCGTCACTTTTTCCTGGCTCACTTCTTTCGGGACAACTATGACAAGTTTGCCTCGAAATTGCCGTATGTATCTTCCGGTATAAACATCACGCGAATTGAGGTGTGGATTACGAACCGCCGGGGAACGTATGATGAGGCGCGAAACGTTGTCGGATTCATGGACTTGGCGGAAAATAAGGTTTTGTCCAATTCTCACTGGGTTGCTGACCCGACTGCCAATAATCCCCGGAATGCGTCCAACAATCTTTTGAATGAAATCAAGACCAACTATCCGGATGCGCGTTATATCAGCCAGGTGACACAGGCCTTGGACCCGCTGACAGCTTATGGCATTGAGGGTGGACGCGACTATGAAAAGATAGAAAGTGCACGTCTGCTTTCTTCTTCCGAATATCGTTTGAATGAAACGTTGGGTTACATTTCTTTGAATTCGGCCTTGAATGCAGATGAGATTCTTGCGGTGGCTTATGAATATACCTATCAGGGTACGGTTTATCAAGTCGGCGAATTCTCCAGTGATATAGCTGATTCCAACCAGTCGCTTTATTTGAAACTGTTGAAAGGTTCGACGGTTTCTCCGAAGTTTGCAAACTGGGACTTGATGATGAAAAACGTTTATTCGCTGGGTGCTTATCAGGTACAGAAAGAGAATTTCAAATTGAACATCAAATACCTCAGCGATTCGACAGGTACATCCGTACAGTATTTGCCGGTTGACCCTATTCGTAACAAGCCGTTGTTGCGGGTGATGAATCTCGACCGTTTGGATTCCAACAACGAAAGCAATCCCGACGGATTCTATGACTTCATTGAAGGCTATACTGTCATAGCATCGCAAGGTAAGATTATTTTCCCAGTTGTAGAACCGTTCGGCTCATATTTGGAAAGTCAAATTACCGACAAAAACGAAGCTAAGAAATATGTGTACCATGAACTGTATGATTCTACGCAGACTGTGGCCATGCAGTTCCAGGACAAGAACAAGTTCATATTGGAAGGTGAATATCAGGCGTCTTCGGGTTCGTCTATCCGTTTGAATGCCATGAATATTCCTCGAGGTTCGGTAGTCGTGACAGCCGGTGGTGTAACCTTGATTGAGAACAGCGACTATACCGTAGACTATAACATGGGTATTGTCACGATTATCAATCAAAGCATCATTGACTCTGGAACGAATGTCAGCGTTTCGTTGGAAAACCAGTCAATGTTCAGCACGCAGCGAAAAACACTGCTCGGCTTGGATTTGAACTATGCCTTCAATAAGGACTTCAATGTCGGAGCAACTGTCATGCACTTCTCCGAAAAGCCGTTGACGGAAAAGGTGAATATTGGTGACGAGCTTATCAACAATACGATTTGGGGTATGAATTTTTCATACAACAAACAATTCATGTGGTTGACTAATTTGGTAAACAAGATTCCGACCGTGAATGCCACAGCTCCTTCTACTTTCAGTGCGCAGGGTGAATTTGCCCAATTGGTTCCTCACAAAAAGGAGACGGGAACAAACAAGGGTAGCTCATATATCGACGATTTTGAATCTTCACAAAATTCAATTGATATCCGTTCTCCGTATTCCTGGTTCCTGGCTTCGACGCCGTACGACCCGTCGGCTTCAGCTTTGTTCCCTGAAGCGGCATTGTCGAATAATGTGGAATATGGGAAAAACAGGGCATTGCTGGCCTGGTATTATGTGGACAGAATGTTTACGCAGAAGAATTCGTCTCTCTGTCCTGCCTATATCAAAAACGACTTGGACCAGTTGTCAAGCCCTTATGTGCGCGAGGTTACTACGCGTGAAATCTGGCCAAACCGTGAGTTGAATTATGGTGAAGCGGCAGCTATTCAGACATTGAACCTTTCGTTCTATCCGAATGAGCGTGGTCCGTATAACCTTGATGCCACCAATATTGATGAAAACTTTAACCTGCTGAACCCGGAAAAACGTTGGGGTGGTATTACCCGAAAACTCGACAATACGAATTTCGAATCGTCGAACATCGAATACATTCAGTTCTGGCTGATGGACCCGTTCTTGGTTGAAGGCGATATAAACGAGGGTGGTGACTTGTACTTCAACTTGGGTGAAGTCAGTGAAGATATTTTGAAAGACGGTTTCAAGGCTTACGAAAACGGAAATCCGATTGACGGTAATCCGGAGAAAATGCGTGAAACCGTTTGGGGACGCGTTGCTACCGAAACCTCTTTATCGTATGCTTTCGACAATACAGCCGGAGCCCGTAAATATCAGGATGTGGGTCTCGACGGCTTGCATAACGACGATGAGTTTATATTCGATACATATAAGAAATATATTGAGTCTCTGCGTTTGAAACTTTCGCCGACAACGATTGCGGCTATGGAAGAAGACCAGTTCTCGCCGTTTAACGACCCGTCGGGCGATAATTACCACTATTATCGTGGCTATGACTATGACGAGAAGCAGGCTTCAATTTTGGAACGCTACAAACGATACAATGGCGTAGAAGGCAACTCTTTGGGCGATGACGATACGAAGGACGGACTTTATCAGTCATCGAGAAGTGTGCCGGATGTGGAGGACATCAATCAGGACAATACGCTGAATGAATATGAACGCTATTATCAGTACCACATTTCTTTGCGTCGCGAGGATTTGCAGGTAGGACAGAACTATATTACCGACAAGCAGGTGCAGACGGTCACTTTGCGCAACGGTAAAACTGCCGATGCCGTATGGTATCAGTTTAAAATTCCATTGAAGGAGTATGAAAAGGTGGTCGGTTCTATTTCCGACTTCTCTACGATTCGTTTTATCCGTATGTTCATGACCGGTTTCAAGCAGGCCACACATCTTCGTTTTGCTACGTTGGAACTGGTGCGTGGTGACTGGCGTACTTATGAATACAATTTGAATTCGCGTGCAGATGCCCCGGCTGAAGGAAACTTGGATTTATCAGTGGTGAACATTGAGGAAAATTCGGGTCGCGAGCCGGTGAACTATGTGTTGCCTCCGGGTGTCAACCGTATCGTTGACCCGGGACAGTCGCAAATCACGCAGCTTAACGAACAGGCTGTTTCTTTGAAGGTGACCGGATTGAAGGCCGGTGATGCCCGTGCAGTTTATAAAAACACTTCGTTGGATTTGCGTCTGTATAAGCGAATGCAGATGTTTACCCATGCTGAACGGTTGATTGACGATGTGGCGGAAGAACTGAAAGACGGTGATATTTCGGTATTCCTGCGACTGGGTTCCGATATCAAAAATAACTTCTATGAATATGAAGTGCCGTTGAAATTGACGGAACCGGGCAAGTACAATACTTATAGCTCGGCTGACCAGTATATCGTATGGCCGAAAGAAAACTTTATGGATATAGCTCTCGATGTGTTCACCAACTTGAAAAAGGAACGTAACCGGGAGAAAAACAAAGAAGGCAGTACGGTAAAGATGACGGAACTGTATACCGGATATGACCCAGAGCATGAGGGCAACAAGGTCAGCGTTATCGGTAATCCGTCGTTGAGCGACGTTCGTGTCGTGATGATTGGTGTGCGCAATAATTCCAGCCGTGAGAAGAGCGGAGAGGTTTGGGTGAACGAACTCAAGGTTACCGACTTCAACGAGGATGGTGGCTGGGCTGCTAAAGGTAATGTAAATATCGGCGTGAGCGATATTGCAACACTCAACATGGGTGGACATATAGAAACTGTCGGTTTCGGTAATGTAGACCAGAGTCTGACTGACCGTCGTATGGATGACTATATGCAGTATAATGTGGCTACACAGGTGGATGTGGGTCGCTTCCTCCCGGAAAAAACGAAACTGAAAGCTCCGGTGTACTATTCCGTAACAAAGGAAAAATATTCACCCAAGTACAATCCGCTCGATCAGGATATTCTGTTGAAAGATGCTTTGGATGAAGCGGCTACGGAGCAGGAGCGTGACTCAATCAAGAATTATGCTATTGAACAGTCGACTGTGAAGAACTTCAGTTTGTCGGGATTTAATTTCGATGTAAAGAGCAAGAATCCGATGCCTTGGGACCCGGCTAACTTTACGCTTAATTTCTCATTTAATAAACAGGAGAATATTTCGCCGACAGTAGAGTATGAGCATATAAATGACTATCGGGGCAGTTTCCAGTACAGTTACACTCCTTACGTGAAACCGTTTACTCCGTTTAAAGGCATAAAGAGTAAATCCAAGAACATGAAATTCTTTAAGGATTGGGAGCTTACCTATGTGCCGACTTCATTGAGTTTCTTGACAAATATGTCACGTTATTACTATGAACTGCAGTCGAGAAACGAAGCGGATGTCGATGTCGAAATTCCGGTATCTGTCAGCAAGAATTTCTATTGGGACCGTCAGTTTGCATTGACTTGGAATCTGACTAAGAGTTTGTCGTTGTCGTTCAATTCCAACACGATGGCGCGGATTGAAGAAGCCGTTGGAGTTGTCAACCGTCAGTTGTTCCCTGACGAATACAAGGCTTGGAAAGATACGGTATGGCAGAGCATCAAAGGTTTCGGTACTCCTTGGAATTATGACCAGACCTTTACAGCTTCCTATAAGGCTCCGTTCAACCGTATTCCTGCACTGGATTTCCTGAATGCGAATGCAAGCTATAACGCAACCTATAAATGGGACCGTGGAGCACAGTTGGAGGACCAGGTTGTCGGTAATTCGATTGCAAACAATGGCGTGTGGAATGTTGACGGCCGTATTAATTTTGAGACTTTGTATAATAAAAACAAATATTTGAAAGAGGTGAACCGCAGGTTCTCTTCCAATGCACGAACAACGTCGAAGATGAAAAAGCCGAAGAAATTCCAGCGTACTTATCAGCTGAAAGATACAATACTGGATGTGAAGCACAATTTGCGTAACAAGAAGGTGAAGATTACGGCTACGACGTTGAAGGGAGAGCCGTTCCCGTTGAAAACAAAAATTGTCGATGAAAACAACCTGCAAATTCTGACGACCGGAAAAGAAAGCATAAAACTGGTTGTAGTAGAGGATTTGTCGGAAGACAAGAACATTTGGAAAGAAATCGGCGACTACTCTGCACGCTTGGCCATGTCGGTAAGAAATGCCAATGTGCGCTGGCGCCGTACGACAACATCCAATATTCCGCAATTTATGCCCGAGGTGGGCGACATGTTCGGTCAGTCGAAAAATGGCGGTATAATGTCGCCGGGATTGGATTTCGCTTTTGGCTTTACGGATGAGTCCTATTTGCAGAAAGCCATGGCGAGAGGTTGGTTACTGAATGATATGAACCAGACATCGCCGGCTATTTTCTCGCGTACGGAAGAATTTAATTTTGAAGTACAGCTGGAACCGGTAAGGGGATTGAAAATCCGTTTGACATCCAATCGCACGGACAACCGTACAAACCAGATGCAGTTCATGTATGAAAATATTCCGACCACCCGTTCGGGTAGCTTTACGATGACAAGCTGTGCCATTGCTTCGGCTTTGCGCGGTTCTTCGGCATCCGACGGTTATGCCAACGCAACGTTTGACAAATTCATTGACTATATTCCGCAAGTGGCACAACGTTTGGAAAATCAGTATCGTGGCATGTCGTATCCGAACAGCGGATTTATTTCCGGAACTTCTTATGCTGGACAGCCATATAATCCGGAAAATGGTGGTGTGAAGCAAACAAGTAGCGATGTGCTGATTCCGGCATTCATTGCCGCATACACGGGAAAAGATCCGTCGAAGATAAGTTTGTCTGCATTCCCATCGTTGTCGGCTATGCTGCCGAACTGGAACATTACCTACGACGGTCTGGTGAAATTGGGTAACATGAAGAAGATATTCAAGAGTTTCACTCTGTCGCATGCTTATCAGTGTACCTATAATGTCGGTTCGTTCACGTCTTATTTGAATTGGGAAGGTGTTGATGGCGATTACGGTTTTACACTCGATGAACTGACACAGGCTCCGATACCGTCGTCACCCTATAACATTTCATCGGTATCCATTACCGAACGATTTGCTCCGTTGTTGGGTGTTGCGGCTACGCTTTATAACAATATGACAATTAATGCCGAGTACCGCGACAGCCGGACACTGACATTGAACTCAAGTGCCGGTCAGCTTGTGGAAGCATCTCAAAAGGCAATAACCGTAGGTGCGGGATACAAAATAGCCAATTTCAATACGGTGTTGAAGATGAAAGGTACTCAGACCGGAGTCAGCAACGACTTGATGCTCAATGCCGACTTCTCGTTCCAGCATAACCAGTCGCTGATTCGTAAGATTCAGGAACATACGACACAGGCAACGAGCGGAACACAGTCAATTGCCATAAATGTGACGGCAAGTTATGTATTGAGCAAGCGTATTACATTGGCAGCTTATTTTGACCATCAAATCAATAAGCCGCTGATTTCTACCAGCGCTTATCCGACTGCAAATAGTAATTATGGAATATCGGTCAATCTGTCGCTTGCCCGATAGACGGCCGAATTTCGTCAGTGTTTGATAATTTATAGTGGCAGAACGTGTCTATTTAAGGTGGAAAGTGTATATTTGTGCCGTTCTGTCTTTGAAAAACAATGAAGATGAAAGAGAAGAAAACAACTTTTTATGACCGTTGGTGGGAAAAAGCTGTGGCGTTCTATAATGCCAATCAGTTGCGTTGCGATTTGTTTTTTGTAGTGCTGATGTTTGCGGTGCTGCTTCTCGTGCGGGTCAACGATATCCGTATAAAGAATCAATTGCATAGCGATGAAGTTTTTTCCTTAATGCTCAGCACGTGCAATGAATATTACCATAATAATATTCCTGACGGCAGCTATTCCGGAAAGGAATTGAAAACAATGATTACGCTCGACGACAAGGGCGGTTTCTCGGGTGCTGTTGAGGATATCGGCCACTTGTGGGTAAACAATGGTGATGCTCCTCATGCCAGTCTGTATTATATGGTATTAAGGTTGGCTTTGATTGGATTTGATGAGTTTGATGTGCAGGAATTTTCCTGGCGGGGCGGCATTCTTAATCTGATTTTTTTCTCTTTGTCGTTTTTCTTGATGTATAAATTGTTGCGACGGATTTTCGGAAGACGGAGTCTGCTGGTGTTTGTCGGCTTGGCTGTTGCTTTTGGAAATTTCATGTCGATACGCAATACCTTGCTAATCCGTGAATACCAGATGGCCGAGACCGGTATCATTGCATTGACGCTGTTGGGTGTGTCCCTTGTGTTGAAATTACGGGAAAAACAGACTATAAACTGGCAAAAATTTGGCATCGGTTTTGCGTTGGTAATAGCTTATGTAATTTCTTTGGGATATTTCAATGCCGTATATGTTCTGCTGTTTGGTATGGGTATTATGTATACCGTATGGCATTATGGCGAACGGAAGGGCGTTTTGTTCCTGCTGCTTTCTGCTGTTGGAGCATTGGTGGTTGCATGGATAATGTATCCGGGATTCTTTAATTTTCTGTTGCATGAATCGGTGCATCGTGAACGTGCGTTCAGCAGTGTGCGCAACATTTTCCGATATGTATTTATTCGTGATATCGGTGCCATGTTTTTTACTCGTTACGGGCTTTTTGTTATGGCAGGACTGCTGCTGGTTGTCATTTTCACGAAAAACGTCAAGCAACTTTTCAAGTCTCCGAATTTTGCCTGGATACCGGTGATTGTCGTTTTGAGTATGCTGTTTATTCTGTATGCTTCCATTCTCAAAATGCCGAGATACTATTATCCGTTGATGCCGATGTTTGCACTGATTGTGCCCCACATAATATCTGCTGTGCCAAAATCGTGGAACGGATATTTTGAGATTCTGTTGTGTCTTTATTTCCCGATTATAGTGGTGTTGTATCCTATTCGTGAAAATTACAGATGGGCTCAGCTGAAACATGAACTGGACCATCCTGTGACATTCTACAAGCTGAATCCGAATGAGGTGGTACAATTGATACCCTGCACGGGCGACGGTCATACTTATAGAATCAATAATGCGGAAGCTATTGATATCAGCACAGTCAACGACACTTATATTGTGACGAAAAAGGAAATTGGAATGAACAATGATTCCATCCGTTCCGGTAGAAAACTGGTTTGGGGCAGAAATATTTATCAATACAAATTTACCTATTTGAAGAATAAGCATGAAGAAAAATAGATATTGGCTATGGGCTGTCTTTGCTGGCGGACTTTTGGCGGCTTGTTCGCAACAGCCGTCGGACAAGTTTAATCTTGAAGGCAGGCTTGTGAACGGTCGGAAGGCAAAATCCGTGGCGTTGTATGAATATCTGCCGGAATATGGGAAGCTTCGTTTTGTCGACAGTGCAAAGGTGGAGAACGGACAATTCCGTCTGTCGGGTATCTGCATGGATGAATCGGAAAGTTTTCTGCGGTTAGATAATGATTCTGTTGTCCTTCCTTTTCTGTTGTCACCTGCAGATTTGAAAATGGAAATCGGGCAGAACGGATATGCCGTAACAGGTACGGACAACAATGTCCGGTATACCAAGTTGCTGATGCAGCAGCGTCAGGGAATCAATTTAAAGAAAGAGTTGCAGGAGCAATATCGAAAGTTGGCAGACGACAGCGCTTTGACAAAGACGAAGGAAGATGAACTGGTTGGCAGATATCGGAATATTTCCGTAGAGTTGAATAAAGCTGTTTTCGATGCAGTTGAATCAAATTGGAAAACAGACCGAGAATTTTCTTCTTTGGTTTTTCGGGCTTTTTCTAACGAACTGACTTCGGCACAGGTCGATTCTTTGCAAAAGTTGATGAAGGCAGAATAGTTTTTTCAAAACAGTCTAATAGAAAAACAAACGGGCCCTTGCTTATGCAAAGACCCGTTTGTTTTTTAGAAGCTGTGTAGCCATGAAGATAAGTTTTGTAGCATTTCCTTGTGATAGGGGAATGATTTGTTGTAACCGAATCCGTGTCCGCCTGAAGGATAAATATGAAGTGTGGCCGGAACCCCGTGTCGGGTCAGTGCGAGGTAATAGTTGACGCCGTTTTCAGTCGGTACTACGTCATCCTTGTCGGCAAACAGGATAATGGCTCGTGAAGTTTTTTCAGTTACCTGCTTTTCGTTGGAGTATTTGTCTTCAAGTTCTTTTGTCGCATTTTTGCCAAGCAGGTTGTCGTGTGAGCCGATATGTGTGTAGCGCTTATCCATTGTGATGACCGGATAAAACAGAATTTGGAAAGCCGGAGCCAATTCCGGTTTGCAATGGGTGGCATAGGTGGCTGCTAAATGTCCGCCGGCTGAAGACCCCATGATGCCAATGTCGTTTTTGTCGATGTTCCATTCGTCTGCATGCTGGTGAATGAGTTTCATGGCTTTCTCCACATCATTGAAAGGAAGCGAGCGATCGCCGTTGGGCATGGTATAGGATAGTACGGCGGTTGCTATTCCTTTGGCATTGAAATACTCGGCCCAGTCGTAGCCTTCGTGATTGACGGCAAGTCCTACATATCCTCCGCCGGGAAGGATAAGCACGGCACGTCCGGTGCTTGTTCCTTTTTTAGGAAGAAATATTTTTAATTGTGGATTGTTGATGCTGATGGTATCTTGCGCAGAAAGCAGAATGGAAGAAACCATACAGGCAATTAAAAGAGAAACGATTTTTTTCATATAACGGAATTTTGAGGTTGCGAAACAGTTCAATCAAAAAGAACTGCACCACCGGAGTGATGCAGTTCCGTATTTAATAAAGAATTGAATTAGTAAATTACATAAGAAGTTTCCGGTTCAAGTTTTGCAGTAATAGTTCCGTTCTTCACTGTAAATGCGTTGTTGTGAACCTTGTCGGTGTATTCACCGTCTTCCAGCGTTGTTGCAAGTGAGATTTCAGCCGGCTGTTCTGAAAGGTTGACAATTGCCATACCGCTTGTTCCGCGGTTGATGGCAACAACGGTGCTGTCGGCGGAGATGACAATCTTTTCAGCTTTTCCACTCATTGCTTTGCGGAATTTGTTGACTGCCACTACTTCCGGATTTTTGAATTCGTCATTACCTTTTTCTCCAATGATGTTGTTACCCCAGAAATTTTCACGGGTGCTTCCTGCAGGACGGGAATAGAAGAGAGGCGTTCCGTTTTGACGGGCTGTAATGATAACCCAACCCAGGCGGATTTGTGTATCTGTCAGTCCGGCTGATTCGTTGGCATTACAGTATGTGTCGTGTGATTCCACCCATGTGGTCAGTTTCTCGGCAGAAACCGGGTGCTGCCAGTCGGAGACTTCTTTGTCTGTAGCTTTACGGTTGCCGATGATTGTGCGGATGGCGTGGCCGTAATTGCTTGCACACATGCCGAAATATTCAGCATATTCCAGTTCCTTTACATTTTTGTCCTGCAATACTTCGCCGTAGATGAACAGGCTGTCCTTGTTGGCGAGAGTGACATCCTTGATTGGTTTGCGACCCATGGCAACATCCCAGAAGTCGTTTTGCTGTCCGTTCGCTTTTGTCTTTTCATCAAGCGGGTCAGAAGGCAAACCGATATGTTTGGCTGTGTCATAGCGGAAACCGCTTGCACCACAGGCAATCAGATCGTTGATATATTGCATGAAGTAGTATTGGAATTCCGGGTTTTCTGTGTTTACATCAGGAAGTCCGCCCATGGCACCGGTTGTACATTGATAGCGGTCGTTGTAGTCTTGCACAACATTCAGACCGTTGGCATGATACAGGTTGTCGCGGCCACCTACGGCTTTGATGAAATCTTCTGTCACAGCAGTTGTGTCGAATGCCGTGTGATTGGGCAGTACGTCAACAAGAACTTTTACGCCGTATTTTTTTGCTTCGTCGCACATGGCTTTGAATTCTTCACGTGTGCCAAGCTGATAGTTTCCGATCTTCCAGTCAATCGGTTGGTAGTGGAAATACCATTTGCCGGAGTCATCAGTGCTGAAAATGTGTTTTCCGCCGTTGTCGCCGATAAAGCAGGTGTTTGCCGGGGATGTCTGTACATAAGTATAGCCTGCTTCGGCAATGTCTTTCATGTTTTCTTTGATCGTATTGAACGACCAGCACCACGCATGTAGAATAGTTTCATCGTTAGTTTTTACTTTCGCTTCCTTTTTGTTGGATGAAGCGCATGACCAAAATACTCCTGTCAAAAGAAGTACAACAAGAGAGATAAGTGAATAGAAAAAATATTTCATAGTTATAAGGTTTAAATTACGGTTGTAAAGATAGTAATTTATAATGATATAAAAGCCGATGCAATGTAGATATGCGAAGGTATTTTGATGATTGCATTATGCCTGTGGAATAAAAAATGTTATATAAAATAGTTTGATAAATCAAATATTCTGTATCTTTGTGCTGTCAAAGTTGATTAATGTATGTCAAAATGTGAGTCGTTGTCTGCTTTGGGCATGTTTTTGTTTTAGGTTTTGACACGGATTGGGCTTCCTTTGGTAGCTTTTTTGCATTTTGAATCACTGCATATCGGCTTTTTGTTCGGATATTTTCCTCTGAACGTAAAGCGGAGATATGAAATTATTATAGTAACTTTGCAGCATCATTTTTGAATCAGATATATGTCAACATTAAGATTTAAAGTAGTAGAGGAGGCTTATAGCCGTCAGGCTGTGCCTGTTGATATTCCGAGCGAACGTCCGTCGGATTACTATGGCAAATATGTGTTCAACCGTCAGAAAATGTATCAGTACCTTGAACGTAAGACGTATGAGGCTTTGGTATATGCAATTGACAACAAGGAACCGTTGAGCCGTGAGTTGGCGGACAGTGTTGCTGCCGGAATGAAGAAATGGGCGATGGATAACGGTGCCCGCCATTATTCTCACTGGTTTCATCCGTTGACTGACGGAACAGCAGAGAAACATGATGGTTTCATCGAACATGATGGAAAGGGCGGAGTGTTGGAAGCATTTTCAGGAAAACTACTTGTCCAGCAGGAACCGGATGCATCAAGTTTCCCGAATGGCGGTATCCGCAATACTTTTGAAGCTCGCGGTTATTCAGCCTGGGATATTTCATCTCCTGCGTTTATTGTCGGACATACTCTCTGTATTCCAACTATCTTTATCTCTTATACGGGAGAATCGTTGGACTACAAGACACCGTTGCTTCGCGCGTTGAATGCTGTTGACGAAGCAGGTGCGGCAGTAGCACGCTACTTTGATGAAAATGTGAAACATGTAATTTCATATTTGGGATGGGAGCAGGAATATTTTCTGGTTGACAAGGCTCTCTTTTCAGCCCGTCCTGACTTGGTAATGACTGGCAGAACGCTGATGGGACACGAAAGTGCAAAGAACCAGCAGTTGGAAGACCATTATTTCGGTTCTATTCCATCGCGAGTTGAAGCGTTCATGCTTGATTTGGAAATAGAATGTCACAAACTGGGTATTCCGGCCAAAACCCGTCACAATGAGGTTGCGCCCAACCAGTTTGAATTGGCTCCGATTTATGAGGAAACCAATTTGGCGAATGACCACAACTTGCTGTTGATGTCGTTGATCAGCGAGGTTGCAAAACGTCATAATTTCCAGGTGCTTTTGCACGAAAAACCATTCTCCGGCATTAATGGTTCCGGAAAACACAATAACTGGAGCTTGGGTACGGATACGGGAGAACAGTTGTTCAGCCCGGGCAAGACTCCGAAGGAAAATTTGCAGTTCATTACTTTCCTTGCCAATGTGATGGCAGCAGTTCATCGTCACAACGGATTGCTGAAAGCTTCCATCGTTTCTGCAACCAACGAACACCGTCTGGGTGCGAATGAAGCGCCTCCTGCAATTATTTCCATGTTCCTTGGCCAGCAGTTGTCGGAAGTTATCAATAATTTGATTGATGCGGATGTAGATGACAACATCAATTTTGCCAGCAAGGAAGGATTGAAGTTGAAGAATGTGGCTCAGATTCCGGAATTGTTAGTTGACAATACTGACCGAAACAGAACTTCTCCTTTTGCGTTCACTGGAAACCGCTTTGAATTCCGTGCTATCGGTTCTTCTGCAAACTGCGCTTCTGCAATGATTGCCCTGAATGCAGCTGTGGCTGACCAGTTGAAGAAGTTCAAGGAAGTTGTTGATGCCCGTATAGCTGCCGGAACTCCGAAAGAAAAAGCTATTCTGGACGAAGTTAAAAAGATATTTGTTGCTACACGTGCCATTCATTTTGATGGCAACGGCTACAGCGACGAATGGCGTGAAGAGGCGGCCCGCAGAGGTTTGGATTGCGAATCTTCTGTACCGAAGATTTTTGATTCTTACTTGTTGCCGGAAAGCGTTCAGATGTTCAAGAATACAGGTGTCTTCTCTGAAATCGAACTTAAGGCCCGCAATGAAGTGAAGTGGGAGATGTATACGAAGAAAGTTCAGATTGAAGCGCGTGTTTTGGGTGACCTTGCTATCAATCATATTATTCCGGTTGCAACACGCTATCAGTCATTGTTGCTTGACAATGTGATGAAGATTCAGAGCATTTTCAAAGAAGAAGGCAATATGATAGCTCAGCAGGAAATGGATACAATCCGGAAGATTTCGGAACACATGTATGTCATCAAGGAAGAGACTGAAAAAATGGTCAACGCCCGAAAGGTGGCAAACCGTATCGAATGCGAACGGGAGAAAGCCATTCAATATCACGACACGGTTCGGCCATGTATGGAAGTGATTCGCTACCACATTGACAAACTGGAACTGATGGTTGACAATGAAATGTGGCCACTTCCTAAATATCGCGAATTGTTGTTTATTCGATAAATGAAAATGAGTTATAGAATCTAATATAAAACGGAAAGGTTATGAACCGGATACGGTTGTAAACTTTTCCGTTTTTTTGTCTGAAGGATATTATGGAACAATTGAAACATGAATGTGGTGTTGCTATGATCCGGTTGTTGAAACCGTTGAGCTATTATCGGGAAAAGTATGGAGCCTATTCCTATGGCTTGAACAAACTCTACCTGATGATGGAAAAGCAGCACAACAGAGGACAGGAAGCTGCCGGAATTGGTTGTGTGAAGCTGAATGTCCGTCCCGGAAATGAGTATATCAACCGCGACAGGGCATTGGGTGCAGGTGCCATTCAAGAGATTTTCGAACGGGTCAATCACGAAATCGATGCGGCTGTGCAGGCCGGTGAGGAACTGGAAAATGTGCCGTACTTGGGAGAAATGTATATGGGACATCTACGTTACAGCACGACCGGGCGTTCGGGCATGTCGTATGTGCATCCTTTCTTGCGGCGGAACAACTGGCGTTCGCGAAACTTGATGCTCTGTGGAAATTTCAATATGACGAATGTCGATGAAATTTATAATTATGTGGTTTCACAGGGACAGCATCCGCGAATCTATTCGGATACGTTCATGATACTGGAGCAGCTTGGTCATGCTTTGGATGGTGAACACCAGCAGCTTTACGACAAGTTTAAGGACACATGTTCGGATGGCTGTGAATTGGCAGCTAAAATAGAAGACAATATTCAGCCCGGGAATATACTTCGTCGCGAAGCCGGTCTGTGGGACGGCGGATTTGTTATTTGTGGAATGACCGGTTCAGGCGATATGTTTGCTTTGCGTGACAGCAAGGGTATCCGTCCGGCGTTCTATTACTATGACGATGAAATTATCGTCCTGGCTTCCGAGCGGCCGGTAATTCAGACAGTCATGAATGTCAGTGTTGAAAAGGTAAAGGAACTTACACCCGGTTCTGCACTCATTGTCAGCAAAAGCGGTAAGATGCACATTGAAGATATTTTGGGTGAAACCGGAAATCAACGTTGCTCTTTTGAGCGCATCTATTTTTCCCGTGGTAGCGACAAGGATATTTATGTAGAACGGAAAGCATTGGGACAGAATGTTGTTCCTCGGGTGATGAAAGCTATAGGCAATGATTTGGACAACACTGTCTTTTCATTTATTCCCAATACGGCTGAAGTTGCTTTTTACGGCATGATGGAAGGTTTCGAAGCTTGTCTTTCCAAAAAGATGGCTGAAGAAATCAAGCAGTTGAATCCGTCGGAATCAGATTATGACGGAAAGTTGCAGGCAATTGTTTCCAGACGGTTACGCCAAGAGAAAATAGCCATCAAGGATATCAAGTTGCGTACGTTTATCGCCGAAGGGTCGGCCCGAAATGATTTGGCGGCACACGTCTACGATGTGACGTATGGAGTGGTCCGTCCTACGGATAATTTGGTCGTTATAGATGACAGTATTGTTCGCGGAACTACGTTGAAGCAGTCCATCATACAGATGCTCGACCGTTTGAATCCTAAAAAAATTGTGATAGTTTCCTCGTCGCCTCAGGTCCGTTATCCTGACTGTTACGGTATTGATATGTCGAGAATGAGTGAATTCATTGCATTTAAAGCTGCTATCGAATTGTTGAAGGAGCGGGGAATGCAGAATGTAATTGACGAAGTATATCAAGAGTGTATCCGTCAGCTGCAGTTGCCGAAAGAGCAGATGGTGAACGCTGTTCAGCAGATTTATGCACCGTTTACCGATGAGGAAATTTCTGCAAAGATGGTGGATATGCTGGTAACCGACAAGATTCACGCTCAAGTAGAAATTGTATATCAGTCGTTGGACGGTTTGCGGAAAGCCATACCCGAATGTCCCGGTGACTGGTATTTCTCCGGCAATTATCCTACGCCGGGTGGCGTAAGGGTTGTCAACCAGGCTTTCGTAAATTATTATGAAGGCAATGTCGATAAACGCTAATAAACAGATGTGAAATGCAATCGGCGTGGAATTTCTTGTTCCACGCCGATTTTCTTATTTATTGTTTATCCAGTTTTCAGCCTGATGCAATGTTTCAATTTTTCCGATGTCAAACCATTTGTAACCTTCGGGTGCGTATCCGTAAATGCTGAGTTTTTCGCAGACCGACAAATAAAATGGGATAATGGAGAACTTGTGTTCGTCCGTAAAGTTATCCAATGCCGGGAAAATGGACGGTGACAATATGTGGATTCCTCCAAATGCCATCTCCTTGTATTTGTCTGTTTCGTAGACAAAACCCTGCGGTTTGAGTTCGCCGGTATTTTTATTAATCCAGCCATGCAGTCGGTTGGTGTCATCCAACAAAAGGTAGCGGGCTGTGTTGCGGCTTGCTGTCAGAAGGCTAGCATCGGCATTGTTTCCCAAATGATAGTTATAAAACTCCTTCAAATTCAAGTCGGTGAGGATGTCGGCATTGTGAACGAGAAACGGTTCGTTTCCGTCCAGAAAATTCCGAGCCTTGAGAATACCTCCGCCGGTGTCAAGCAGTTCGTCCCGTTCGTCGCTGATATGGATAGTGACACCGAAATTATTGTTGGCCTTGAGGAAATCTATAATCTGTCCGCCAAAGTGGTGGATATTGATGGTGATGTCGTCGAATCCATATTTAATCAGATTCAGAATCACTCGCTCTAGCATAGGCTTTCCACCGACCGGCACCAATGCTTTCGGCATATTGTCGGTCAACGGGCGTAGCCGTGTACCCAAACCGGCGGCAAATATCATTGCTTTCATTGTCGGAGTTATTGGGCTTTAAACGTTTGCTCTATATTCTGTTCGCGGTGAACCAATTCCACTTTGACATTGAATTTTTTGTGGATATGTTCTGCCATGTGTTGTGCTGAATATACGGAGCGGTGTTGTCCGCCTGTACATCCGAACGAAACCATCAGATGTGTGAAACCGCGTTCGATGTAGCGTTTGACGGAAGCATCGACAAGCGAATAGGCATGGTCAAGAAATTCCAGAATTTCTCCGTCTTCTTCAAGGAATTTTATGACAGGTTCGTCCAGTCCGGTGAATGGTTTGTAGCGGTCGTATTTTCCAGGATTATTGACAGCTCGACAGTCGAAAACGAAACCGCCGCCGTTGCCGGTTGTGTCGTTGGGTATGCCTTTTTTGTAGGCAAAGCTCATCACTTTCACAGTCAGGCGTTTTTTCTCCAACTCGTCCGTAAACTGTTTCATGTTGACCAATTCATTCAGCAACTGGTTCAGATACGGATATTCGGTGAACGGCTCTTGCAGCAGCGCACGGAGATTTTCGATAGCGAACGGCACGCTTTGGATGAAATGCGGCTTTTTCTCGAAGTAGCCACGGAAGCCGTATGCGCCCAGTACCTGAAGCGTGCGGAACAGAACGAAGTGGCGGAGTTGTGCATTGAAATAGTTTTCGTCAACAGGCTGGAACTTGCGTAATGCGTCGATATATTCCTTTATCAGTTCGCAGCGGAGACTGTGCGGTAATTTTGCTTTTGCCTGCCATAGGAAAGAGGCCACATCGTAGTAGACCGGTCCTTTGCGTCCGCCTTGGAAATCAATGAACCACGGTTCGCCGTCTTTAATCATCACGTTACGTGACTGGAAGTCGCGGTACATGAAAGTTGCCGAAGAACTTCTCATCAGCACTTCTGTCATTTTTTGGAAATCGTCTTCCAGTTTGTCTTCAAGAAACTCCAGACCAATAGCCTTGAGGAAACAATATTTGAAATAATTCAAGTCCCAAAGAATGGCGCGTGAATTAAAGTCGGCTGTAGGGTAGCAGTAGCTGAAATCCATTCCGTCGGCTCCGGCAAATTGGATTTCCGGCAGCAGGCGGATTGTTTTGACAAGCAGTTGTTTTTCTTCTTCACTGAATACGCTTGTCAACCGACCTTTTTCGATAGCGTTAAACAGCAGTGTGTCGCCAAGATCTTCCTGTACATAGGCCATCTTGTCGTCGGATGCTGCAAATACTTTCGGAACAGGCAACCCCTTGTTGGCGAAGTGGTTTGCCATATAGAGGAAAGCACGGTTTTCTTCAAAGCATGTGCCGACTACACCGATTAGCGATTGCTCTCCACTCAATCGGAAATAACGGCGGTTGGAGCCTGATGACGGAAGTTCGACGATTTGAGCCGGCTCAGTTCCTACTACTTGTTTATATAGTTGAATTAAAGTGTCTGTTATCATATTTGTCAAATTTGAATTGGGCTAAAATAACGAGGATAGCGGGGATATAAGTCGGTTGCAATTATATGACAGCTCCGGGCCGTATCCTATATTATACAAATATACCCTTATTTTTTCGAAACTCAAAAATTACAGCAGTTTGTTTGTCGCAAAATATTTCCACAATGGAGCCGCCATTAATGATTGCTTGATTTCATCGTTGAGCAGCAGTGTCTTCACTTCTTCTGCAGTGAGAATGTGGACTGTGATGTCTTCCGATGATTCCAAATGCTGTGTGGATATTTTTTCCACTCCTTTTGCGACAAAGCAGTGGGTGAGGTTATTGGTTGTGCTCGGATTTCCAGAAATGACGGAAATCTCTTCCCATTCGCCTTTTCCGTATCCGGTTTCTTCATAGAGTTCCCTCTTTGCTGCAGTCAGCGGATCTTCTCCGGGGTCAACAACACCGGCACACAATTCGTAGCGTGTTTCTCCCAATCCGTGACGGTATTGGCGAATCATGACAAACTTCTCATCGGTAGTTATGGCTATGACGTTTACCCAATCCGGATATTCCAGTACATAAAATTCCGGAATGATGTTTCCATTGGGCAGTTTGACGACATCTTTTCGTGCCGTAAGCCAAGGACGGCGGAACAGGTATTCCCTTTCCAGCACTTCCCATTTACGATTGTCTGTATCTTTTACGAGCATAGTTTAAAATGTTTGTCAATGCTTCTTCACACCACTGTATATGATGGTGTTGGAGTTAAGCATTCTTTCTTCCAAATATTTTCTTTGTGGAGAAATTTCTCCGTTTAAGTACATTTCCATCATCAGACTGCCGATTGGCACACCGTAGGTTGCACCGAAGCCGGCATTCTCAACATAGACGCAGATGGCAATCTTCGGGTTGTTCATAGGGGCGAAACCCATGAATGCGGAGTGGTCGCGTCCGTGGGGGTTTTGTGCCGTACCGGTTTTACCGCAAACCTCCACATCTCCGAATTGGGCTACACGGCAAGTACCGCCGACAACAGCCATTCTCATGCCTTCCGCTATTTCTTCATAGTATGCCTTGTTGATGCTCGGATGGTGTTGCACTTTGTATTCTTCTGCAATGACGGTATCGGCTATTTCCTTTACAACATGAGGGGTTATATAATAGCCTCGGTTGGCAATTGTTGCGGCCAAGTTGGCGATTTGCAGAGGAGTGGCAAGAATTTCACCCTGTCCGATGGCAATGGAGATAATGGTGTTCGCACTCCAGCGGTTTTCTCCGTAAATCTTGTTGTAGAATTTACTGTTGGGAATAAATCCGCGGCTTTCACTCGGAAGGTCAATACCAAGTTTGTAACCGTATCCCATTTCTACCATATAGTTTTTCCAAATCTCAAAAGCGTTGCTGCAGCTTCCGTATTTGGAACGGCGGTCTATCATGTTTTTCAGTCCCCAACAGAAATAGGCGTTGCACGATGTGCGGATAGCCGGTTTCAATGTGATGGGTGATTCATGTCCGTGGCATCCCACATGGAGTCCGCCATTGTTGTAACCTCCCGGACACGGGTAAGCCGTGCTTTCTGTCACAATGCCTTCCTGTCGGAAAATGAGACCTTGAGTTGGTTTGAATGTTGACCCCGGAGGGTAGGCGGCCATGATAGCTCGGTCGAACAGCGGCTTATATTTGTCGTTGACGAGTGCACGATAGTTTTTCCCGCGTTCACGACCGATGAGGATTGTAGGGTCGTAGGTTGGGCTGGACACCAGTGCAAGAATTTCGCCGGTTGCCGGTTCGATGGCTACGATTGCTCCGATTTTTCCTTGCATCAGACGTTCTCCATATTCCTGAAGTTTGATGTCGATGCCAAGTTTCAAGTTACGTCCGGAAATAGGGGCAATGTCGCGCGCTCCGTTTTCGTATCGGCCTTTAATACGGCCGTGTGCATCGCGAATCAATATTTCTTGTCCTTTTACACCGCGCAGTACTTTTTCATAGCTTTTCTCTATACCCAAGTCGCCGGTGTAGTCGCCGGGACGGTAGTATTCGTCTTTTTCGATGTCGTTGGCATTTACTTCACGGATATTTCCCATGACGTTGGCTGCCGCTATGTAATTATATTGGCGCAAAATTCTTTTTTGAACAAAAAATCCGGGGAATCTGTAAAGCTTTTCCTGCAGACGACCATAATCCTGTGCAGAAATATGGGTGATGAGTGTCTGTTGTGTGTAGGATGAATAGCCGGGATTTTTCCGGGGATTGCGCATGTCGGCAAAATAGCCGCGCAATTCTTCCATTGACAGTTGCAGTGTATGACAAAAGTCGATGGAGTCGAAATCTTTTACTTCACGGGGAATAACCATTACGTCGTAAGCAGGCTGGTTGTAGACAATCAGCTCACCGTTACGGTCGTATATGAGTCCGCGGGAGGGATATATGGTTTTTCTCAAAAAAGCATTGGAGTCAGCGTTTGCCTTGTATTTGTCTTCAAAAACCTGGAGTTCAAGCAAGCGAAACAGGTAAATCAGGACAATGACAATAAGCAGACCGGCAATGACATATTTGCGTTTTTCGAGATTATAGTCTTTTTTCATGTTTCGTGTTTACGATACTGTCAATTCCGAGTATAAGGACAAAAGTGAGCAGAGTGCTGCAAACGATTCGCAGAACTGAAAACAAGAGATTATGGAACGTAAATGCCTCGATTAATATGATAATGCTGCAATAGCATAGAATCATAGAAATAAGGTATTTCATGTATACGGCAATGCCAAGGCTTTTTATGGATGGCACTGTGTCCGTTATTTCGTCGTGTCGCGGAACATAAAGGCGGATAATAGGATTTCTTGCAACGGCAAGAAGAGTACAGGCAAGTGCATTCATGCCTTGCGTGTCGGAAAAAATATCGACAATCAGTCCGGACAGAAAAGAAAGAGTCAGCATCCAGTTGGTTGAAATGGTGATTGGAAGCCGAACCAGAAAATAGATGAAAATGAATGGTGTGGCAATGTTGAATATGCTGATGTTGTTGCACACCAGTACTTGAACAAATGTCAGAATGACAAATAAAATCGAAAACTGTATGATTTGTTTAGTCATTGTCTTTTGATTCGAGTTCTTTTAGTTCGTTGGCTATATTGCTTTTGATGGCGCGCACTACACTCAGGCGTGTAAAGTCGGTCGACAGTTTGATTTTGAGTGTAAAGAAGTTGTCGTCCTTGGCCTTGCTGTTGCCCTCAATTGTTCCGACAATCAGTCCTTCGGGGAATACCGACGAGTAGCCGCTGGTTACAATCGTGTCACCTTTGCTGAACTGTACGTGGCGGGGCATTTCTTCAAGTGTGGCGTAATAAGGGCTTTCACCGTCCCATATCAGACTGCCGAAATAGTCGGAACCTTTTACTTTGCACGACAGACGGATATTAGGGTTGAGCAGTGAAATCACACGGGCGGCATGGTCGCTGACCACACTGACAATACCTACAACACCGTTTTGGTCGACAACTCCCATTTCCGGTTCAATTCCGTCAAGACGTCCTTTGTCCAGTGTAATGTAGTTCATCGGTTTTGACACGCTGTTGTTGATTACATGGGCAAAATGGTATTCGAAACTTTTTGCAACGGAGTCCGGCAGATTGATGGTGTCGTTCGACAAAAGCAGCTTGTAGTCCTGAATCTGGCTTTTCAGAGTAATGACTTCCATTTCCAACAGGGCATTTCGTTGCTGCAGGTCATTGTTGATGGACTGCAGGTTGAAATAGGATGTCACGTTGCTGACTCCTTTATAAATAGAGGAGCTGACTTTGTTTGCCGATGTCAGATATACATATTGCTGATAGGGGTTATTCTGAAACAGCAATAGGCAGCTGATGATGACATAGAATAAAAACAGGAACCACGAGATGTGGCGTATAATAAAATTGATTAAGTTTTTCACAACTTAAAAGGGTGTTATTCCGTGTGAGTCCGTAGTGTAAAAACACGAAGCCTATAAAAACGGAAATAGAAGGTAAAGAAACTTTACCTTCATTTCCGGATTATAAAATACGATATACTATCGAATCAAGAAAGAGAAGCGGTTGATGTTCTTCAACGCGATGCCCGTTCCCTTAGCAACAGCGTGCAACGGGTCTTCAGCAATTGTGAACTTGATACCGATTTTCTCAGAAAGACGTTTGTCCAAACCACGCAGCAATGCACCACCGCCTGACAAATAGATACCGTTGTGAACAATGTCGGCATAAAGTTCAGGAGGAGTGTTTTCCAAAGCACTGAGGATAGCTGCCTCGATTTTTGAGATAGACTTTTCAATGCAGTGTGAAATTTCCTGATATGAAACAGGAACTTCCATTGGAAGGGCTGTCATTTGATTCGGGCCGTGGATAATGTAGTCTTCGGGCGGATTTTCGAGTTCTGTCAGAGCGGAACCTACATTAATTTTAATAAGTTCTGCCATACGTTCGCCCACCTTTACATTATGTGCGCGGCGCATGTGTTCTTGAATATCGTCCGTCAATACGTCACCGGCAATGCGGATACTCTTGTTCGTAACGATACCGCCTAAGGAGATGACTGCAATTTCTGTTGTACCACCACCTATGTCGACAATCATGTTGCCTTCCGGAGCTTCAACGTCAAGACCGATACCGAGAGCTGCTGCCATCGGTTCGTAAATCATATATACGTCACGGCCTTCAGCATGTTCACTGGAGTCGCGCACGGCACGGATTTCTACTTCCGTACTGCCGGAAGGGATGCAGACAACCATACGGTAAGACGGAGAGAACCAGCGGCTCTTTGAACTTACCATTTTAATCAAACCGCGAATCATCAATTCTGCCGCATTGAAATCGGCAATTACACCGTCGCGGAGTGGGCGGATGGTCTGGATGTTTGAGTGCTCTTTTCCCTGCATCTGCTTTGCCTGTTCACCAACGGCAACAAGCTTTCCGCGGGAATCGAGAGCGACAACCGACGGCTCATCAACCACAATTTTGTCATTGTGGATGATGATGGTGTTGGCTGTACCCAAATCCATTGCTATTTCTTGGGTGAATGAGAAAAATCCCATAGTTTGTTTCTGATAGTTTGAAAATTAGTGTTTAAAGTGACGAATGCCGGTCATGACCATGGCAATGCCGTTTTTGTTGCAGTATTCAACACTGTCGTTGTCGCGGATAGAACCACCAGGTTGGATAACTGCTGTAATGCCTGCCTTGTGGGCGATTTCCACACAGTCAGCAAATGGGAAGAACGCGTCAGAAGCCATAACTGCACCTTCCAAATCGAAGTTGAAAGATTTTGCCTTTTCGATAGCTTGGCGCAATGCGTCAACGCGTGATGTCTGTCCGATACCGCTTGCATAGAGCTGTTTGCCTTTTGCCAATACGATAGCGTTGCTCTTGCTGTGTTTTACCACCTTGTTTGCAAAGAGCAAGTCTTCTGCCTGTTCCGGAGTAACAGCTTTTTCTGTCACTTGTTTCAGGTCAGCAACTGATTCCTTGTATAAGTCTTTGTCCTGTTTCAGTACGCCGTTAAGGATAGAACGGAATTGTACTGTTGGAAGTGTATTCTGTTTTTGAACGAGGATAATACGGTTTTTCTTCTGTTCCAGAATGTCCAAAGCTTCTTTTGTGTATGAAGGAGCGATGACAACTTCGAAGAAAATTTTGTTAACCTCTTCGGCAGTAGCAGCATCGATTTCACCGTTTGTAATCAATACACCGCCGAATGCAGAAACCGGGTCGCCTGCAAGGGCATCTTTCCACGCTTCGAGGATTGTGCTGCGAGTAGCGATACCGCATGCATTGTTGTGTTTCAGAATAGCGAATGTCGGTTCTGTAAATTCTGAAATCAAGTTTACGGCAGCATCGATGTCAAGCAGGTTGTTGTAAGAAATTTCCTTGCCGTGAAGCTGTGTAAACATGTCTTCGAACTTGCCGAAGAATTTGCCTTTCTGGTGAGGGTTTTCACCGTAGCGCAAATGAGTTGCACCATTGAAAGAAATGCGTACAGCCGATTCGTTGTCCTTGTCGAAGTAATTGAAGATAGCACTGTCGTATGCGCTTGATACACCGAATGCTTCTTTAGCGAAGAAACGGCGGTCTTCAAGAGAAGTGACAGCATCGTTGTTCTTTTTGATAACTTCGCAAAGAGGTGTATATTGATGTTTTGACGCAACGATTACAACATCGTTGAAGTTTTTCGCAGCAGCACGGATAAGTGAGATGCCGCCTATATCGATTTTTTCAATGATGTCGGCTTCCGGAGCGCCTGATGCTACTGTATCTTCAAAAGGATAGAGGTCAACGACAACGAGGTCGATTTCCGGAATTTCATATTGTGAGATTTGAGCCTGGTCGCCTTCGTTTTCGCGACGGTTCAAGATACCGCCGAACACTTTCGGGTGAAGCGTTTTAACGCGTCCGCCAAGGATGGAAGGATAGCCGGTCAAGTTTTCTACTGATTCGCAATTGTATCCAAGACTTTCGATAAATGTTTTAGTTCCTCCCGTAGAAAGGAATTTAACACCATGTTCGTTTAATAGAGAAAGCATCTCGTCCAAACCGTCTTTATGGAAAACCGAGATGAGCGCAGTTTTAATTTTTTTGATATCAGCCATTTTGCTTGAATATAATGAATTAATGAGCTTATTGATTTTATCGTTTCTATATTGATGTGCAAAGATAGTGTAAAAGTGCGAGATATGAGGATTGTTTTATAAAATATTTATGGTTTTCGGGTGAATCTATTGTTTAAAAATGTTATTTGCTCTATAGGTTTGAAATTCACGGAATTTTTATTCCCGGATGAGATGAAATCGCAGAGTCGTTGTGCATATATGGCAAAAAGATTGTATATTCGTGAAATATTTTTACCCTTATGGATTTATTTGAAGCTGAAATTCGCCGGCTGCGTGAGGAATTGCATCGGCACAACTATAATTATTATGTATTGAACGCTCCGGTTATTTCTGACCGAGAGTATGATGAAATGATGCACCGTCTGCAGAAATTGGAGGCGGAACATAAGGAATTGTTCGATCCGCTGTCGCCGACACAACGTGTGGGTAGTGACTTGACTCCCGGCTTTGTGCAGGTGGAGCATGCACGTCCGATGCTGTCGTTGGGAAATACATACTCGATAGAGGAAGTGGAGGATTTTCTTCGCCGTACGAAATCGGCTGTAGAGGGAAATACGGTAGAAATCGTCGGTGAAATGAAGTTCGACGGAACATCCATTTCCATCGTGTATGAACATGGGCGCATGGTACGTGCCGTTACCCGTGGTGACGGTGTTCGTGGTGACGATGTTACCGTTAATGTGAAAACCATTCCGAGCGTGCCAATGCAGTTGCAGGGCAATGATTTTCCAGAATCGTTTGAGGTGCGCGGAGAAATTGTGATGCCTTGGAAATCGTTTGAGGCGTTGAATCAGGAGCGTGCATACAATGAAGAACCTCTGTTGGCAAATCCGCGGAATGCGGCAGCCGGCACATTGAAAACATTGAATCCGGCGGAAGTGTCACGCCGGGGATTGGATGCCTATTTCTATTATCTGGTTGGAGAAAATTTGCCTTTTTCTACTCATTCCGAATGTCTGGAGGCTTTGCGCCGATGGGGATTCAAGGTGTCGGATGCGACAAAGGTGATGTCTTCCATTGAAGAAGTGAAAGCCTTTATTGATTATTGGGACAATGAACGTAAAAAATTGGAGGTTGCCACTGACGGCCTTGTGTTTAAGGTAAACAATCTTCAGCAGCAACGTTTTTTAGGCAATACGGCAAAATCTCCCCGTTGGGCTATTGCCTATAAATTTCAGGCAGAAAGAGCTTTGACCAAGTTGAAGTTTGTATCGTTTGAAACCGGCCGTATGGGAGTTGTTACACCTGTCGCCAATTTGGAACCGGTCTTGTTGTCGGGTACAATAGTCAAACGTGCTTCTCTGCATAATGAGGATATTATCCGCCAGTTGGGCATTTACGACGGTGATATGGTCTATGTTGAAAAAGGCGGAGAAATTATTCCGAAAATAGTCGGGGTCGATGAGTCGCAACGGGTTGTGGGCAGCAAGCCTGTGGAATTTGTGAAGACCTGTCAGGTGTGTGGTGCAACATTGGTGCGCAATGAAGGTGAAGCGGCATGGTACTGTCCGAACCGCTATGGTTGCCGGCCTCAGATTACGGGTAAAATCGAACACTTTGTGGGGCGTCGCATGATGAACATCGACGGGATTGGCGAAGAAACTGCTGAGCAGTTGTTCGCTGTTGGTTTGGTGAAAAATATAGCGGACATTTATGATTTGACTGACGACAAACTGACGATAGTAGGACGTGTGGGCGAACTGACTTCCCGGAGAATTCTTCGGGGTATTGAAGATTCCAAGAACGTTCCTTTTGAACGAGTGGTTTATTCGTTGTCTATTCCGAATGTCGGTGAAACGGTGGCAAAAAAATTGGCTTATGCAACCGGCAGTATGGACAGGCTGATGACGGCAACTGTTGACGAACTCACGTCGATTGACGAAATTGGCGTTATTATTGCGGAAAATGTCGTGCAGTATTTTGCAGAGCCTCGTAACCGTGAAATAATCGAGCGATTGCGCGCAGCTGGATTGCAGATGGCGATTTCAGCGGATGTAAAAGCGGCTATGACTGATAAACTGGCCGGTAAATCGTTTGTTATCAGCGGTGTGTTCGAGCACCATTCACGTGATGAATACAAAAAAATGATTGAGCAGAACGGCGGAAAAAACACTTCTTCCATTTCGAAAAAGACGGATTACGTATTTGCCGGAGCAAATATGGGCCCCGCAAAATTGGAGAAGGCGAAATCGTTGGGTATTCCAATCATAGGTGAAGATGAATTTTTAAAGATGATAGAATGATGCAGGGACTGAATATGCGTTTTGCCGGCATTCGGCAGTTCCCGATGGGGAAAGCCATGCTGTTTTTGGGACTGTTTTTCATAGCCGGATTGTTTTTGACGGCGTTCCTTTCGGAATTGATGCCGATGGTGTTTTCGGGTATGGAGACGGTTGCTAATCTTAAACTGACCTTGGCACTTCAGAATGTTTTGGCTTTTATGCTTCCGGCATTTTTGATGGCGTTGGTTGTCGGCAAGCCGGTACGATTCCTGCAGTTGAACAAAAAGCCGTCGGCCTTTGCCGTTGTTGGTGTTATTGTACTGTATTGCGTGATGACACCGGCAATGAACATGATTGTTCATTTGAATGAATCTGTTAAGTTTCCGGAATCAATGGCGGCATTGGAGCAATGGTTGAAGGCAAGCGAGGAAGCCGCTTTGGCGGTAACCAATCAGGTGGTTGATGTCTCATCCATACCTGCCATGTTGCTGTCAGTCTTATATATAGGAGTTCTGACCGGTTTGGGTGAAGAAATGTTTTTCCGTGGTGCATTGCAGAACGTGTTGCACAAAGGAACTGCACGGCAGCATTTTGCCGTGTGGACTGCGGCTGTTATTTTCAGCCTGCTGCATTTCCAGTTCTACGGCTTTGTTCCCCGTGTGCTTTTAGGGGCTTTTTTCGGCTATGCCTTTTTGTGGAGTGGTTCGCTGTGGGTGCCTGTAATAGGACATGCGCTGAACAACTCGGCGGTAGTGGTTAGCACCTATTTGGTGAAAAATGGAATCGTAGATACAGATTTGTCAGCAGTAGGAACGGAAATGAACACTATTCCTTGGTTGGCAATTTTGAGTCTGGTGTTGACGATTGTTCTGATGATGTTTTATCGTGAAGTGTTGAAGCATAAAAGATACGAATAATGGAATCGCAGTTAGTTGAATCTCATCCTTTCGAGCCGTTTGTTCCTGCCGGAGCAAAGGTGTTGATGTTGGGTTCTTTTCCCCCTCCGTCTCAACGTTGGTCAATGAATTTCTATTACCCGAACAAGACTAATGACATGTGGAGGATAATGGGATTGATTTTCTTTGGTGACAAAAATCGGTTTATCCGTCCCGATGGTTATGATTTGCCATCCATCATTGATTTTCTTAATGAAAAGGGGATTGCCATGTATGATGCAGCTGTGAGGGTGATACGTCAAAAAGGTAACGCTTCTGATAAATTTCTGGAAATAGTTGAGCCAATCGGATTGGAAGCGATGTTGGCGAGGATGCCGCAATGTCGTACAATTGTGACTGCGGGTGAAAAGTCTGCTTCCATAATCGCTGATTTGACTCATACAAAAACACCTGCGACAGGGGAGACCGTTGAGTTTCTTTTGGATGGAACAGTTTATATGCATTGTCGTATGGTTTCTTCTTCAAGGGCGTATCCAATGCCGGTTGAGCAGAAGGCTGAGAAGTATGCAGCTCTGTTTTCCAAAATAGGACTGTTGTGATATAGCATAGTCAAATTAGAAAAACTTGCGTTTTTCATTTGTCTCTGCGCTCACCTTGCATTGTCTTTGAATAAGATAAGCTGCGGTTCGGCATAGCCAAATTAGAAAAATTTGCGTTTTTCATTTGTCTCTGCGCTCACCTTGCATTATCTTTGCACACGTATTGCCGTAAAAGGCAGAAAATTACATAAATTTAATCGAAACATTAATTTAAAGAATGGAAATTACAGAGTTGTTTTTGTGGGTGGAAGCCCATCTGAATTATTTTTGGATTACAGTGTTGATGGCTATTGAGAGTTCATTTATTCCGTTTCCTTCTGAGGTAGTTGTTCCTCCGGCTGCCTATTTTGCTTGTACGGAAGGCTCAAATCTGAACATTTATCTTGTTGTGGTATTTGCTACGCTGGGTGCTTTGATTGGAGCTTTGGTGAACTATTACCTTGCTGTTTGGATTGGTCGTCCGTTGGTTTACAAGTTTGCAAACAGTCGTTTTGGCCATATGTGTTTGATTGATGAGGCAAAAGTGGTAAAAGCAGAGCAGTACTTTGACAAACATGGTGCTATTTCAACGTTTATCGGTCGTCTTATTCCGGCTGTCCGTCAGCTTATCTCCATTCCTGCCGGATTGGCTCGCATGAATTTGGCTAAGTTTGTGCTTTATACATCTTTGGGGGCCGGCGTTTGGAATATCGTATTGGCAAGCCTTGGCTATTGGTTGAGTACGTTTATTCCGAAAGATCAGCTTTATGTACAGATTGAACACTATAACCAATATCTGACATATTTCGGTTATGGAATAGGTGTGGTCGTTGTTCTGTTTATTCTTTACAACGCATTCAAGAAAAAGAAATAATTACTTTCAAAAATATAGGTAAAATGTTAGTTTCTCCATCGCTACTGTCGGCAGATTTTTTGAATCTGACGAAGGATATTGAAATGATTAACCGCAGTGAGGCTGATCTTCTTCACTTGGATATTATGGACGGCGTGTTCGTTCCGAATATTTCATTCGGTTTTCCGGTTATTCAAAATCTGAAAAAGGTTTGTACGAAGCCTTTGGATGTGCATTTGATGATTGTTGAGCCGCAGAAATTTATCAAGGAGGTTAAGGAAATCGGTGCAGAGTATATGAATGTGCACTATGAAGCATGCTTGCATCTGTCGCGCGTTATTCAGCAGATTAAGGAAGCCGGAATGAAGGCTGGTGTAACGATTAATCCGGCAACTCCGGTTTCTGTATTGGAAGATATCATTTGCGATGTGGATATGGTTCTGATTATGTCGGTTAATCCGGGTTTTGGCGGACAAAAGTTTATTGGCAACGCTGTCAAGAAAGTTCGTCAGCTGAAGGAAATGATTCAGAACAGCGGTTCAAAGGCTTTGATTGAGGTTGACGGTGGTGTGAATGAAGAAACCGGTCGTCTGCTCAAGGAAGCTGGTGCTGACATTGTTGTGGCCGGCAATTATGTGTTTAAGGCGGAAGACCCGTTGAAAAATATTTCTGTCCTGAAAAATCTGTAAGATTTAGAGTGACGGATAGAGAAGTGTTGAGTCCCGTTTGCTTCAAGATTAATGAGAGCAGACGGGACTCAGTGTTTTTAGATGTTGATATAACTTCTTAGAGCATCGACATATTTTTCAAATGCTTCTCTGCCTTGTTCTGTAATGCGGCAGGAGGTGCGGGTTTTCTTGCCGACAAATTCTTTTTTTACCTGAATATATCCGGCATTTGACAGCTTGTCAATCTGTACGCTTAGATTGCCGGCTGTTGCTTCTGTTTTTTCCTTCAGGTAGACAAAGTCGGCTTCATCTACTGACATCAGTATGGAAATAACAGCCAGACGAAGTTGTGAGTGGAGTAAAGGATCTAATTCTTTGAGCATACCTTTTGAGATTTTTTATTGAGAAGCAAACCGGGAATTACCATCATGATAAGGAAAGAAATCCCGCATAACAAATTCCAGTAATTAGGAAATAAGACATCGGAAACTACCATACTCATCAGCATATAGATGGAAAAAATAAAGCCGAACAGCGGACAGATTGTCAAATATCTGTCTTTAATTACGATTCCGGTAATTGAAGTGCCGATTGCGGCATAAATGATGGAAAGTGGCATCATGATAGAAAAGTTGCAAATGTCAAGGAGCAGAAATCCGATGGCAAAAATGAGAATGGTTGTAAGCAGAAACAATGAACCCACAACTTTCCATGTGTCGCAAATCATTCGGTCTGTATAGGTGATGACTTTGGGTTTATCCTTTTTTAGTGAGAGGATGATTCCGGGAGTGAACATAAGAAACCATAGGGCATTCCATACAGGGTTTTGCGTTGCATCAACCAGAATGTAGATGATGTTGGCAAGAATTACGGCACAACCTCCGTATATGAGAAACTGGTTTCCTGAACCTTTGCCTAATTGTGTTCTTGTCGTTTGTATCATCGCTGTGATGAGTGCCAAACTTTCTTTTTCATTTAATTGTGTCGTTTCCATTGTTTGATTTGTAATTTGGTTTATAATATAAACTATGTTCGTAAAAAATATATCCACCTTGAGATGGATATGCAAATATAAACAGGTTTATATTATAAACCAAATTTTTCTAAGGAAAATTAGAAATAAAGTTGATTATTCTGTAACTTTGAACAACTAAATCAATCCGGACGCTTTTCTGTTGCGTGGAAAGAATGTCCATATTTTTACAAATCTAACCATATATCTAAGATAATGAAGAAAACTCTTGTAGCTGCGACACTCTTGGCTGCATCGTTCGCGGTTTCGGCCGGGCAGTGGGTGCGCATCAATCAGTTGGGTTATTTGCCCCAATCAGTGAAAGTAGCCGTTTTTATCAGTGAAGAACCTCAACAGTTGGCATCTTTTGAATTGGTCAACGCGGTCACGGGCAAGACGGAAGCCCATTTGAGTACGATACGGAATACTGGTAAATATGGAAAAATGAGCAGTTCATATCGGCTTGACTTTTCCAAATTCCAGAAAAGCGGAAGTTATTATCTGAAGGCCGGTGAAGCCGTTTCTCCTGTATTTCCGATTAATACGAATGTTTATAACGGGACAGCTGATTTTGTATTGCACTACATGCGTCAGCAACGTTGCGGATATAATCCATTTTTGAAAGATACCTGTCATCAGCATGACGGTTACATAGAATACCATCCGACTAAAAGCGGACAGCATATTGACGTCAGAGGAGGTTGGCATGATGCCGGCGATTATTTGCAGTATACGACAACATCGGCCAATGCCATGTATCAGATGATGTTGGCTTATGAGGCAAATCCCGGAGCTTTTGGTGATTATTACGATGCTAATGGGAATAAAGGAGCTAACGGTATTCCCGATATTGTTGATGAGATAAAATGGGGCTTGGACTGGCTTGACAGAATGAACCCCGAAAAGGGCGAACTCTATAATCAGATAGCGGACGACCGCGACCATGCCTCTTTTCGTTCTCCGGCTACTGATAAAGTGGACTATGGATATGGTCCGGGACTGGGGCGTCCCGTATATTTCTGTTCGGGAGAACCTCAACAACGTGGTAAGTTTATGAACGCCACGACAGGAGTGGCAAGCACTGCCGGTAAGTTTGCGTCTTCTTTTGCTCTGGGGGCAAAAATCCTGAAAGATTTTTATCCTGAATTTGCAGAAAAGATTGGGAAAAAAGCTGCCGATGCATATGAGGAAGGTGTAAAAAAGCCCGGTGTCTGCCAGACGGCATCTGTAGTTTCCAACTATATATATGAGGAAGTGAATTGGGTTGACGATATGGAATTGGGTGCTGCCGAACTGTATCGCATGACCGGCAATCCCCGCTATTTGAAAGAAGCTGTCGAGTATGGCCGTCAGGAACCTATAACACCGTGGATGGGTGCTGACAGTGCCAAGCATTACCAATGGTATCCGTTTATGAACGTCGGCCATTATCGATTGGCTAATGTGAAAGAACGCCGTTTGGGTGCGGAATTTGCGAGGAATCTGCGTTCAGGTATTGAAAGAACCTATCAGAAGGCTGTCAAGAATCCGTATTTGTTCGGAATTCCGGCTATCTGGTGTTCCAACAACTTGACAACGGCGATGGTTACACAATGTATGCTTTATAGGGAAGCGACCGGCGATTCCACTTATGTAGAAATGGAGGCTGCATTGCGCGACTGGCTGTTTGGCTGTAACCCGTGGGGTACAAGTATGGTGGTTGAACTTCCATATTCAGGCGATTATCCGGCACAGCCTCACTCGGCCTATGTGCAGGAACGGATGGGAAATGCAACCGGTGGATTGGTCGACGGTCCGGTGTATTCAAATATCTTTAATAGTTTGAGAGGTGTGAATCTGACGGGTTTGCCATGGTTGCCTTCCGACAATTATGAGCAGTTCCAACCGGATGATATGGTTTACCATGATGCTATCGGTGACTATTCAACAAACGAGCCGACGATGGATGGTACGGCAAGTATGACTTATTTCCTTTCGTCGTTGCAGAGCGAAGGCATGCGACAGGCCGGATTGGAAAAAGATGCCAACATCTATTCGCAGGGCGGTATTGTGCGGACGGATGTTTCCCGTAAAGAAATTTCGTTGGTATTTACAGCACACAAGGATTGTGAAGGGGCTGAAAAGGTATTGCGCCTGTTGAAGAAATATGATGTTCCTGCCAATTTCTTTTTTACCGGCTATTTCTTTGAAAACAATGGGCCGATTGTGGAAGAACTGGTGAAACGCGGATATTATGTGGGTGGCCACAGCTATGGACATCTGCATTATATTGATTGGAAAAATCCGGATTCGACACTGATTTCCCAAAAGGAATTTACCGACGATATTCGCAAATGTTTTGAAGTGATGTCGAAATATGGACTGACTCCGGAAACATCTCCCTGTTTCATGCCTCCGTTTGAAGAGTATAATGCGGAAGTCGCTTCATGGGCGCAGAAAATGGGACTTTCTTTGGTGAGCTATACTCCTGGAACGGGTAGCAATATGGATTATACAACGCCTGACTTGTCCTACTATCAGAGCAGCAAGGCTATTTACGACAGAATTGTTTCGGTTGAAAAGAAACAGGGCTTGAACGGACATATTCTGCTGTTGCACCTTGGAACGGATGCCAACAGAACGGATAAATTCTATGACAAATATCTTGGACGCCTGCTCGACTATTTGAAGAAGCAGGGCTACAGCTTCCGTTTGATTCCGGAGGCGGTCGGTTTTTAATCCGGATAAGAAGATAAACAAAAATGAGCGCGAAAGGCAAATTGCCACTCGCGCTCATTTTTTTATTTGGTAGTGTTGTCGGCTTTATAATGAGTAACCCCATTCGGATAAAGCCTTTCCCCAGTTCTCTTCTACAATTTTCACAGTAGAATCCTCATACTTGTATTTGTTCTTTTTGTAGCCTTTCTTTTTGTCAAGATATTTCTTGATGTTGGCTTCAGCTTCTTCGAATCCTGGAATCTGCAGTGATTGGTAGATGTCCTTTGTCATTTCGTAGGCATTGGCTTCGAAATCTTCAAACTTCATCTCGTAGAGATTGCCTTCCGGAATGAGTACTTTGTCGGCCTCATAGCGGTCGTAAAGTCGCTTGTAGGTTTCGACGATGTTTGCAACAATCTGTTCGTTTGAAATGTCCTGCAGTTTCAGCGGTTGGATGGTGTTGGTAAAGAAACTTCTTGTGCTTTCAAATACCGTGTACGGATTACGTTTCAGGTAGATGAACTTTGCATTTGGGAACATTTCCACCAATGTCTTGACGCGACCCGTATGCGGCGGATTTTTGCTGAGGTATTGTGTACCGCCTGTATTGGCAAGTGAAGTTTTGACCAGTCGCATGAAGATGTTTTTGAATTCTGCACGTTCCTTTTCCGTAATTTTTTCAAAAGTCAGAAAACGGTCGCAGTATTCCATCCAGCGTTCCGGGAAAAACCAGAAATTGTAGAACGTATACGGCATCATGTTTGACAAGGCAAACTCTTCCTCCTGCGGAAGGTCGACTTGCAGCTCCATATTGTCTGTTGGCCGATGGCTTGGCATCAGTGCAGCCATGTTCTTTTTGAAGAACGGTTGTCCCCAAAGCACAAGGTGCGGAAAAACAGTCTGGTATGTTGTTGTGTAGCCGAAATGCTTGTCGCATGCAAACACATTGTGCACAAAGGTTGTGCCGCTTCTCCAGTGCCCGAGAATAAATACCGGATCCATGTCGAGCGGTTTGTCGGCGATTTGCTTGTAGCGTGCATCCTCAAAAGTCTTGAGGGCGCTGAGCAGGCGGCATACCATCTTGGTCAGGCGGTATTTGCCCTTGTAGGCATTGCCGATATGTTGGTCGGTCGTGAGAGCCTTGAATGTTTTCCAGTCGGCTCCCACCAAAGTGTTGACCGGAAGTTTGTCGAATGTAAGTCCCATAAATTTCTATTTCATTAATTTTACCGGAATGCCCTGGCGTGTCAGCTCCATGCACACTTTGCTGATTGCCTCGAAGTGTGATTCGTCAATGCCAAGTTCTTGTAGGTTGATGGTTGCAAGTGCATCCTCGTGAGCCATATCCTTTACATCAACTCGGTCGATAATCATACCGACAGCCGAGGTGTTGTTGGTAATCGGGTCAATCAGGATAAATGAACCGGTCTGCTTGTTTGTGTGATATGGGTCGAAGAACAGTTCCTTACCTGTAGTGAACACGACACGGCCAATTTCGTTGAGCGAAAGTTTGTCAACCTGTGATTGTTCCATAGTGTTGACGTCAACTTTATATTTGATGCTGTCGATACGGGCGCGGGTAGTGTTGGTGGTTTGCTTGATGTAGAACTGTTTGTTTACGTCCATCGGCTCTTCATCCATCCATACCAGCATTGCTTCGAAGTTGCGGTCTTCAATAGGCAGGTTGTTTGGCTTGACAAGCATTTCACCTCTTGAAATGTCGATTTCATCTTCAAGAGTGATAGTGACGCATTGTGGTGGAAATGCTTCCTGTAGTTCGCCGTCGTAGGTTACAATGCTTTTAACCTTTGATGTTTTGCGTGAAGGCAGTGCCATAACAGTTTCGCCAACGCGGATTACGCCGCTTGCCACTTTGCCGCAGAATCCTCGGAAGTCAAGGTTCGGACGGAGTACATATTGGATAGGGTAGCGGAAGTCGTTATAATTGCGGTCGAGGTCGATGGGCACTGTTTCCAGATAGTCGAGCAGACATTTTCCAGAATACCAGGGTGTGCGTTCGCTTTTTTCCACGACGTTGTCGCCGTCAAGTGCCGACAGTGGAATGCAGGTGATATCCGGAATGTTGAGCGTAGACACGAAATCTTTGTAATCGCTGACAATCTTGTTGAAGACTTCTTCGTTGAAGTCAACCAGGTCCATTTTGTTGACAGCCAAAACCACATGTTTGATGCCCAGCAGGGAAATAAGGTATGTGTGGCGGCGTGTCTGTGTGATGACACCGGTACGGGCATCAACAAGAATGATGGCTGCGTTTGCCGTTGAACCGCCGGTAATCATGTTGCGGGTGTACTGTTCGTGTCCCGGAGTGTCAGCGATAATAAACTTGCGGTTGTTGGTGCTGAAATAGCGGTAGGCCACGTCGATGGTGATGCCTTGTTCGCGTTCGGCTTTCAATCCGTCAAGGAGCAGTGCATAGTCGATGTGTTCGCCGGCATTGCCCATGCGTTTGCTGTCGCGTTCGAGTGCGTCCAACTGGTCTTCATAAATCTTTTTGCTGTCAAACAGAAGTCGTCCGATAAGCGTCGATTTTCCGTCGTCGACAGAACCTGCGGTAAGGAAGCGCAACAAATCCTTTTGTTCGTCCTTGTCAAGAAATTCTTTTATGTTGAGTGTCTGATTTTCCATAATTACAAAGATTTAGAAGTAACCTTCACGTTTTTTCTGTTCCATACTTGCATCCTGGTCGAAGTCGATGACACGGGTTGTACGTTCACTCTTGGTGGTAGTCATCATTTCTTCCACGATTTTTTCGATGGTGTCGGCATCGCTTTCTACGGCACCTGTCAACGGCCAGCAGCCTAATGTGCGGAAACGCACTTTGCGCATTTGAATTTTGTCGCGGTATTCAGCCGGCAAGCGGTCGTCGTCGGCCATAATCAGATTGCCGTCAATTTCTACGATAGGGCGTTCCTTTGCAAAATAGAGCGGCACGATAGGAATGTTTTCCAATCGGATATATTGCCAGATATCCAGTTCCGTCCAGTTTGACAGCGGGAATACACGGATGCTTTCGCCTTTGTGTACGCGGGTATTGTAGATGTCCCATAATTCCGGGCGCTGGTTTTTCGGATCCCACTGGTGGAATTTGTCACGGAATGAGAAAATACGTTCCTTAGCGCGGCTCTTCTCTTCATCACGACGTGCACCGCCAAAAGCTGCGTCAAATTTATATTTGTCCAAAGCATGGAGAAGGGCCTGCGTTTTCATCAGGTCGGTGTGTACCTTACTACCATGGGTAAACGGTCCAACGCCGGCTTTGAATGCTTCCATATTGGATTCAACAATCAGATTCCATCCATATTGTTTCGCATAGTTGTCGCGGAATTCAATCATTTCCTTGAATTTCCATTTAGAATCTATGTGCATTAGCGGGAATGGCACTTTTCCGGGTGCAAAGGCTTTCTCGGCGAGGCGTACCATTACAGAAGAATCTTTTCCGATTGAATAAAGCATGACAGGATTTTCAAATTCAGCAGCTACTTCACGAATGATGTAGATTGCTTCTGCCTCAAGTTCCTGCAGGTGGCTTAAATTATAGTTTGACATATTGTGTAGTGTTATTTGTTACAACTTTAGAATGACACTTTCGGAAGAATTGCTTCCAATAAGATGTCGACCGATTCTTTAAGGGAAAGTTTGGAAGTGTCCAGCTCGATATCCGGATTTTCAGGCGCTTCGAAAGGTGCGGAGATTCCGGTAAATTCCTTTATTTCTCCTCTGCGCGCTTTAGCATAAAGTCCTTTGACGTCGCGTCGCTCGCATTCTTCCAGCGGAGTTGAAATGTAGACCTCTACAAAGTTTTCCTTTCCGATAATCTCAGAAGCCATGTTCCGAAGCTGGTTGTTCGGGCTGATAAATGCAGCAATAGTGATGATGCCGGTATCGACAAACAACTTTCCGACCTCAGCGATGCGGCGGATGTTTTCCACACGGTCTTCGGGGGAAAATCCTAAATTATTGTTGATGCCGCTACGGATATTGTCACCGTCAAGAATACGGCAAAGCAGGCCTCTTTGGTGAAGTTCCCGTTCGAGGGCGATGGCAACGGTACTTTTTCCAGAACCGCTCAGGCCTGTAAACCACAGCATCACGCCGTGTTGTTTCAGCAACTCTTCCTTATCTTGCTTCGACATCATTTTGTCGAATATCGGATAAATATTTTCGGGTTGTGTACTCATAATCGATTTTGTATTTTAAAATTCCCACATAAGAGGAACCAAGAATGTTGACAATAAAAATGAAATGATATTCAACGGGAGTCCGATTTTTACGAAATCCGTAAATTTATAACCGCCAATACCTTGAACAATCAAGTTGGTCTGATAGCCGATTGGTGTACAGAAGCTCGCAGACGCAGCCATGCAAATTACCACGAAGAACGGTGTGGGATTGACTCCGAGCTGGTTAGCTACGGCCAATGCGATGGGGAAACTGAGAGCAGCTGCAGCGTTGTTGGTTATCAGTTCTGTGAAAATGTTGGTAATGATGAATATGACAGCCAATAGTCCATACGGGCCCAGACTGTCGGTCATGCTGATGGCATAGCTGGCTATCATTGGAGCTAAACCGGAATTATTCATGGCTTTGCTTATTGCAAATGCACAGGCAATGGTTATCAGAATGTCCCAGGAAATGTACTTTGTGTACTTTTTTGGTGGGAACATTTTCGTCCATACCATGATAATTGTAGTGATGCATACGAAGAAGAACATGTCGAACTTCATGCCCGGAACAGCGTCTTTCATAAACGGCAGTTCACCGATAGTGGCTCCTACAATCATGAATATCAGCAGACCTAATGCCAATATCCGTTTTTTACCTGACTTAGTCGGCTGGTTATCCTTACCGTTTGCCACCATGAGGAAAACACGTGAATCACCCCAAGTTGGAATAAATGTGTCGTCTGCCCAGAGAATCAATGTGTCACCTTCCAGAATTGTAAACTTGTCGAGGTCGGTTGTGTAGGATTGTCCTTTGCGCTTAACTTCCTTTACATAAGCTCCGTAGTGGCGTGTGAAGTCAAATTCTCCCAGTGTCTTTTTGATACCCGGAAAACGTGAACCGATGATGACTTCCACTTTATGGAGGTTGTCGGAGGGTTCCTCTTCCTTTTCCAGTTTGTCGCTACGGTCATTCGGCAGCAGTTTGTTTGCAAAGAGGATAAGATAAATTAATCCGGCTATTGCAATGAATATTCCTATTTTGCCTAATTCGAACATGGAAAATCCTTCCATGCCGGCATCCAGGATCATACCGTGTACGACCAGATTTGTAGAAGTGCCAATAAGAGTGCATACGCCTCCGAGGATGGTGGCGTAGGATAGGGGGATTAGAAATTTTGTAGCCGGCATTTTCAATGCTTCAGCCCAGCGTTTGATGATGGGACCGAAAATGACAACAATAGGCGTGTTGTTCAAAAATGCCGATATTACAGAAATAGAAGGGAGAATGTGTAGTAGTGATTTTGGAACTGATGTTTTCTTTTGCGGTAGCAGTTTTTTTATAATAATATTAAGTGCACCACTTTGTCTAACGCCTTCACTGACTAAAAACAATAAAGCAACAGTAATCATTCCTTTGTTGCTGAATCCCTCAAGCATCTCTGTCGGTGTGATTATTCCTGCACACAGGAACAGTATCACGATGCTCAGCAGCACAAGTCCCGGCCTCATCAAGTCTAAGATTAGAGCTGCCAGCATGCTTATCATGCAGATAAGTACAAACAATATCTCAAAGTTCATTCGTCATAATCTTGATTCCTTGCAAATATACAATAAATAATAGGACACAGCTTTAATATATTACTGAATTATTGACTTATTTTTCAAAATAATTCGCTGTTTTGGCGTTTTTGGCCCTATTGTATTCCCAACAACTTGTGTGTTTGGAGCGACAGTCTCCATTCCGGATGTTCCAAACAGTATTGAACCGCTTTTTTCTGTATCGATTTGTTGATGTTGGGATTGCCGCAGTCGCAAGGTTGAAGAAATCGGTATGCAGCTTTAATATTGTCATAGATGCTTAAATCCTGGTTGCGGAACACGACTTTCAGTTCGTTGCATTCCGTGATTGCCAAATTGGCATCGTTGCAGAATTCGAATTTAGGTGACAGCGTTATCCAGTCTATGTTTTGTGGAAGCGAGTGAGTTCCGTTTGTTTCTATTGCAATGAATTTGCCCGTCTTTTCTTTGATGCTGGCTACAAACGTCTCGTCAATAAACAGCGACGGTTCGCCTCCGGTAAGCACGATGTGTCGGGCCGGATATCTGTTTATTTCTTTGATAATTTCGTCGGTTGTCATTTTGACTCCCTCGGTATGCTGTGTGTCGCAGAATGGGCATTTCAAGTTGCAGCCCGAAAATCGGACAAACACAGCGGGAGTACCGGTAAAATAACCTTCACCTTGAAGGCTGTAAAAAATTTCGTTGATTTTAAATTCCATCTTTTTCGTCGTCGATATAAATGGCTGTATTTCCTTCCGATTCCTGGACTTCAACTTTATAGCATTCCGGAATTTGATCGCAAATCCATTTTGCCAAATTTTCGGCAGTTGGGTTGAACGGAAGGAGTTCATTGAAATTTCCATGATCAAGATAGCCGTGAATCTTGTCTTTGATATGCTTGAAGTCGCATACCATTCCGTTTTCGTTCAACTCTTTTGCTTTGCAATACACGGTTACAATCCAATTGTGCCCATGCAGTTGCGTGCATTTGCTTTCGTAGTTGAGCGTCAGTTTGTGACAACCGGCTATTTCCATTCTTTTGGATACATAGAACATAGGCTGTTGGTTATATAGTTTGATGCAAAAGTAATAAAAAATCGTGAATAATCTCCGTCTATAAACAACGATAGCTTTTCGAAAATGAATTCCGAAAAGCTATACGTCTATTGATAGGAAAAATATATTCTTCAATTATTTGTTGAGCGCTTCCTTAACAGCATCGTTAAGTACCATTTCTTCTTTGAATACGTATGCGCCAGTTTTTGGAGACTTTACAGCCTTGATAACTTTGCTGTATGTACGTCCTTCACCAGTTTGAAGTGTTGCAACGGTTTTCTTTGCCATAGCTTATATTATTTAATTTCTTTGTGAACAGTTACTCTTTTCAAGATTGGGTTGTATTTTTTCAACTCCAAACGTTCTGTTGTATTTTTGCGGTTTTTAGTTGTGATGTAGCGAGAAGTACCCGGCATACCGCTGTCTTTATGTTCAGTGCATTCAAGGATTACTTGAACTCTGTTACCTTTTGCTTTCTTTGCCATCTTATTCTACTGTTTTAATGCTTGTTAAGAAACCTTTGTTTGCTGCTTGCTTCAATGCTGCATCAAGACCAATCTTGTTGATTGTACGAAGTCCTGCTGCTGAAATAGTAAGACGAATCCAAATTTGCTGTTCAACCCAGAAGAATTTTCTGTTGAAAAGGTTGACCTCAAATTTACGTTTTGTTCTTCTCTTAGAGTGAGAAACGTTATTACCTACGGCCGCTTTTCTGCCTGTAATTTGACAAATCTTTGACATGGCTATTGTTGTTTTTTTATTATTTTTCAATTATACTCCTCAAAACAGAGTGCAAAGTAAGTGTTTTTTTGGATAATCTCCAAATTTTTCTAACTTTTTTCAATATATTTTTTTGTATAGCACTTATTTAAGTAGTATTTTAATGAGCATCAACTGGGCAATTGTGGTGGCGTGATTGATGACTCGGCTGCGGTTTCCTGCAAAGCGATGCAATTCGCTGACTGTTTTGCCGTTGGCTGTCGCTGCAATCCAAACAGTACCTACCGGTTTGTCTTCTGTTCCTCCACCAGGCCCCGCAATGCCGGATGTGGCGATAGAGCAATCCGTGTGAAGTCTTTGTGCTACACCTTCTGCCATTTGGCGTACCGTCGGTTCGCTGACGGCGCCGTCTTTTTCAAGCGTTTGCTGACTGACACCGAGGATTTCTTGTTTCACTTCGTTGGCGTAGGCAACTACGGTCCCTTTGAAATAGGAAGAGCATCCGGCTACGGTTGTGATTTCGTGCGCGATGTTGCCGCCAGTGCAGCTTTCAGCAGTTGATACCGTAAGTTGTTTTCTGGAAAGAAGGTCTCCTAAAATTTCAGAGACGCTCATGTCCTTGTCGCAAATAATGCTTTTGCCCAAAGTCTGTTTCAACAGTAGCTCAGCCTGTTCCATTTTGGAGGCGAGGTCGTCGCCGTCTTTGCTGACGCCGGTTAGGCGCAACCGGACAAGGCCCGGCTTGGGCAGATAGGCAAGATGGATTTCTTGCGGCAGGCTGCTTTCGAAGTTTTCCAATGCAGCAGCCAGCAATGATTCGGAATATCCTATTACAATAAAAGTGCGATGCTCGACGGTTTCGTCTTTCTGGAATTTCTTCTTAAGCTGCGGGAAAACTTCCGTGTGCATCATTTCCTGCATTTCGAACGGAACACCTGGCATGGAAACCAGAACTTTGCCGTCTTTCTCGAACCACATGATTGGTGCTGTCCCCACTTTGTTCTGGATTACTCTGCAGCTGGAAGGAACATAGGCTTGTGCGGCTGTCAGCGGATTGATTGTCAAACTGCGTTTTGCCACAACTTCCAACACATTTTTTTCTACTTCTTTGTCGTAGATCAGTTCTCCGCCGAAAAAGTCGCAGAGGGTTTGTTTGGTGATGTCGTCCTTTGTCGGTCCGAGGCCTCCGGTAGTAAGTACGATGTCTGTTTCGTTAAAAGCGTCTTCAACGGCTTTTTTTATCTCCTTTGCATTGTCGGCTACGACACGGACACTTTTGACTCTCCATCCATAAGGGGTGATTTCTTGAGCTATCCATCCGGAATTGGTGTCGACAACTTGGCCGATGAGCAACTCATCGCCGATAGCTATGATAGAAACTTCCATTCCTTTATTATATTATAGGGTTTTACACTTCTACTCTAGCAAATGGTGCAATGTCGAGAGGGCAGAAGTCTTTGTCAAGATATTTGAAATAGCCGGCTATGGCCACCATGGCAGCATTGTCGGTTGTAAATGCACGTTTGGGTATGAATGCCTTGATGCCACGCTTTTCGCAGAATTCGGCTACGGCGTCTCTTACACCGGAATTGGCGGAAACACCGCCACCGATGGCAATCTGCTTGATTTCAGGATGTTCCTTTACTGCTTTGTCCAATTTGTCGATGAGGATGTCGATGATGGTCTTTTGCAGGGAGGCCGCCAAGTCGGCTTGGTTCTCTTCGATGAAGTTGGGGTTATTTTTCAGTTCGTCGCGCAGAGTGTAAAGAAACGATGTCTTTAACCCGCTAAAACTGTAGTCCAATCCCGGAATATGCGGTTTGCTGAATTTGAATTTGTTGGCATCTCCGATTTGTGCCAGACGGTCGATATGAGGGCCGCCGGGATAGGGCAGACCCATTACTTTGGCGCATTTGTCGAATGCTTCACCGGCAGCATCGTCAATTGTCTGGCCGAGAATCTGCATTTTGTTGTAATTCTCAACAAGAATGATTTGGGAGTTACCGCCTGAAATCAGCAGGCACATATATGGGAATGTGGGAACTTCCGTGTTTTCGTCTTCTTTGATGAAGTGCGACAGGACGTGTCCGTGCAAGTGGTTGACATTCACCATCGGAATGTTCAGTGCTGTTGCCAGACCTTTGGCGAACGATGTGCCTACAAGCAGGGAGCCGATTAGACCGGGACCGGCAGTGAAAGCTATTGCGCTCAGTTCGGACTTGTCGATGCCGGCACGCTTGATGGCTTCGGAAACAACCGGCACAATATTTTGTTGGTGGGCTCTTGATGCCAGTTCCGGCACAACGCCCCCGTATGCTTCGTGTACGCTTTGGCTTGCAATGACATTGGAGAGCAGAATGCCGTCCTTGATGACAGCTGCCGACGTGTCGTCGCAAGAAGATTCTATACCTAATATAATATCACTCATAGCTTTATTTTGTCATTAGTTTGCAAAGTTAATTATTTCCCGTTTAAAAATGTGTATTTTCAACCTTTTTAGCTTTTGGCGGTAACGAGGAAGTGTGCTGTTCTGATGGTGGTCGGGCGTGATATTTTTTCTTTGCGGTTTTGTTATTTTTCGGCATAAATTTTATGGACGTTTTGATAAAATTTACTATCTTTGCGTGCAATAAAATTTAAAGCATCAATCGTTATGTCATTTATTGCAGATAAAGTAGTAATGGACGGATTGACCTACGACGATGTGTTGTTGATTCCGGCCTATTCAGAAGTATTACCTAAGACTGTCGAGCTCACGACAAAGTTTTCACGCAACATTGAATTGAAAATACCTTTTGTGACTGCCGCTATGGATACAGTTACAGAAGCTCAAATGGCAATCGCGATTGCTCGCGAGGGTGGTATCGGTGTTATTCATAAGAATATGTCAATTGAAGAGCAGGCTCGTCAGGTGGCTATTGTAAAACGTGCAGAAAACGGTATGATTTACGATCCTGTCACCATCAAACGTGGCTCAACTGTGAAGGATGCTCTTGATTTGATGGCAGAATACAAGATTGGCGGTATTCCTGTTGTGGATGATTGCGGTTATCTTGTCGGTATTGTAACAAACCGTGACCTACGTTTTGAAAGAGACTTGCAGAAGAGAATCGACGAGGTGATGACAAAGGACAACCTTGTTACAATCAGCCAGTCGACAGATATGGAAACTGCTGCTGAAATTTTGCAGGCTCACAAAATTGAAAAATTGCCGGTTGTTGATAAGGACAACAAACTTGTCGGCTTGATTACTTACAAGGATATTACAAAAGCAAAAGACAAACCGATGGCTTGCAAGGATTCCAAAGGTCGTTTGCGCGTTGCTGCCGGTGTAGGTGTGACTGTCGATACTTTGCAGCGCATGGAGGCATTGGTAAATGCCGGTGCGGATGCGATTGTTATTGATACTGCTCACGGACATTCTAAATATGTGATTGAAAAACTGAAAGAGGCAAAAGCTCATTTCCCGAATATCGATATCGTTGTCGGCAACGTTGCTACAGGCGAAGCTGCCAAGATGCTCGTAGAAGCAGGTGCAGATGCTGTGAAAGTGGGTATCGGTCCGGGTTCTATCTGTACAACTCGTGTGGTTGCAGGTGTCGGCGTTCCTCAGCTCAGCGCAGTTTACGATGTGGCCAAGGCATTGGAAGGAACTGGTGTGCCTTTGATTGCTGACGGTGGTTTGCGCTATTCCGGTGATGTTGTCAAGGCGTTGGCTGCCGGTGGATATAGTGTAATGATAGGTTCGTTGGTTGCCGGTACAGAAGAAGCTCCTGGCGACACAATCATCTTCAACGGTCGTAAGTTCAAATCATATCGTGGTATGGGTTCGTTGGAAGCTATGGAAAACGGTTCAAAGGACCGCTATTTCCAGGCTGGAACAAGCGATGTGAAGAAGTTGGTGCCGGAAGGTATCGCTGCCCGTGTTCCGTATAAGGGAACTCTTTATGAAGTGATTTATCAATTGGTCGGTGGTTTGCGTGCTGGTATGGGCTACTGTGGTGCTGCAAATATCGAACAGCTTCATAATGCCAAATTCACTCGCATTACAAATGCAGGTGTGGCAGAAAGCCATCCGCATGATGTGGCTATCACAAGCGAAGCACCGAACTATAGCCGCGGCGAATAGTTTCAGTCGTGTAAAAATGTTAAGAACATAATATTTTTAGTGCAGAGATGTAATTTTATTCTTTGAATAACGTTATATCTCTGTGCTTTTTAATGTAAATCTATAATATGAAAAAAACAAAACTATTCGTAGGGCTTGTTTTGGCGGCAGGATGTTTGTCAGTCATTGCTGCTCCTAAAAAAGATCCGGTATTGATGACAGTAAACGGGAAAGCGGTTACGTTGTCTGAATTTGAGTATATGTATAATAAGAATAATCAGCAGCAGGTGGCTAAGCAGCCATTGGACAAATATATAGACATGTTCACTGTCTATAAATTGAAGGTTGCTGATGCGGAGGCTGCCGGTATTGATACTACAGCTTCTTTTAAAAAGGAATTTGCAGGTTATCGGAATGAATTGGCTGCTCCTTATTTGGTAGATACCGTAGCCCAGGAAAACAAGGCGAAGGAAATCTACGAACATATGAAATATAATGTGAAGGCAAGCCATATCATGTTGCCTCTTGATAGAGACATTGCTAAGAACAAGAAGACAGAAGCAAAACTCGACAGTATCCGCACATGTATCTTGAATGGCGAAAGTTTCGAGGATTTGGCTTTGAAATATTCTATTGACCAGTCTGTCAAGAACAACAAGGGTAGCATGGGATATGTTTCTGTCGGAAGATTCCCGTTTCAATTCGAGCAGGCCTGCTATTCAACTCCCGTTGGTGAAATTTCTCCGGTGTTTAAAACGGATTTCGGTTATCATATTGTAAAAGTTTACGATATTCGTGAGGATGAAGGCAAGGTTCTTGCTGAACACATTTTGAAACTGTATCCGCAAAGAGCTACTGAAGAACAGAAGGCTGAGGTGTTTGCTCAAGTTGACAGTATTTATAAAGTAATAAAGGCCGGTGGTAACTTTGAGGAAATTGCCAAGAAGGAATCGCAGGATCCGGGTTCCGCACGTAATGGCGGACAACTGCCTTGGTTCGGTCGTGGTGAAATGGTTCCGGAGTTTGAAAAGGTTTCTTTTGAATTGGCAAAAGATTCTGTTTCTGCACCGTTTGCTACACGTTATGGTGTGCATATCGTAAAGAAATTAGACAGCAAGAAGTTGGGCTCTTATGCTGAGACAAGAGAGCAGGCTATGGCTGTACTTATGGGAAGCCCGTATGCAAACATTGCCTATGAGTCAAAATTGGAACAGCTGAAGAAACAATATAAACTGATGCGTAATGTGGCATTGGAAAAGAAATTGAAAGAAGAGGTTACCAGCCCGAATGCATTGGATTCTGCATTTATCGCGCGTTATGAAAATTCTTCAGAAACTTTGTTTACAATTGCAGACAAGGATTATCCATTGTCATTGCTTATTGCAGAGTTGAAAAATGTAGGAGTAGCGCGTGATGATTTGGCATGGAATATTTTGGATGCCCGTACGAATCGCGTTATTGACCGTGAGGTAGCTGAATATGAACGTCAAATGCTGGAGCAGAACAATCCGGAATTCCGTAATCTGGTTAATGAATACCGCGACGGTATGCTGTTGTTCGAAATCAGCAACCGAAATGTTTGGGAAAAGGCTTCAACAGATGTGGAAGGTTTGACAGAATATTTCAATGCTCATCGTGACAATTACAAGTGGGAATCGCCAAAATATAAAGGTATTTTGATTCAAACAACCGGTGACTCTATTTCAAGAGAGGTGAAAGCACGTTTGAAGACTCTTGGTGAAGACAGCCTGGTTCGTGTTCTTCGTCGTGATTTTGGAAAGTTCATCAAAGTTGAAAAGGTTTTGGTGGCTGAAGGCGAGAATGCAATGGTTGATTCTGAAAAGTTCGGTGGTCCTCGCGTGAAACCGGAAAAGAAATACAGCGACTATTTCGTTTACGGTGGTAAGGTGCTTGCTCAACCGGAAGAAATGAGTGATGTCCGCGGTCAGGTGGTTGCCGATTATCAGAACTATCTGGAAGAAGAATGGGTAGCTCAGTTGCGCAAGAAGTACAAGGTAAAAGTCGACAATAAGGTTCTGAAGAAATTGAAAGATTAATAGAACTTACAAAAAAGCAAAAAGCGGAAATCGATAATCGATTTCCGCTTTTTGCTTTTTTGAATTTGTTTGTGTCGTTAATAAAGAGTGACAACGGTTATGCCTGCACCGCCGAATTGAACGTGTTCATCCTTAAACGATTTAATGCTGGGAACAGTGTTGAGGTATTCACGGATACGTTGGCGTAAAATTCCATAGCCGGTTCCGTGCAGGATTCTGACTTGCTTGATGTTGAATTGAGTTGCATCATCAATAAAGTAAGAAACAGCTTGGATAGCTTCGTCGGCTCTCATTCCTCTTACGTCAATGTCCTGTTTGAAATTAAGCTGTTTGTTTCTCATCTCATCGGTGGTCGACGAAGAAATGAACGAATCTTTTGCCGCTGTAGATGTGGCTTTACGCAGAGTTCGTTTCAGTTTAGACAGTTGCACCGTTGATTTGAAGATGCCGAATGTGACAATGGCATTCTTTCCGTTGATTTCAATGATTTCACCTACAGAACTGCTTCCGTCGATAGTGACGCTGTCGCCCACGGCGAGAGGCTTTTCCTCTGTTTGTGGTTGTGCGGCAACGGGCTTTTCGTGCTTGTGCTTCTTTTTCCGGATTTTAGCGGAAAGTTCATCCAGCTTGGCGGATGATTCGCTGTCGGTTTCATCGTTGGCAAGACGGGATTTAAGCTCTTCAATCTGTTTTCGGATTTCTTTTGTGCGTTCTTTTTCCGCCTGAGCCTTTTTGATTTCATGAATGGCGTTTTCGATGGACGCGTTGCTGCTGGAGATGATTTCCTTTGCTTCGCTTTTGGCTTCTTTAAGAATTTGATGCCGTTCGAGTTTCAGCCGCTCAATGTCGCTCTCGTATCGCGCAACGAGATTTTCAAGTTTCTTCCGCTCGATTCGGATGTCCTGACGTTTGTTCTCCCAGTATTTTCTGTCGCGGGCAATATCAAGAAGGTATTTGTCCATATTGATGTAGTCGGAACCGACAATAGATTCCGCTTCGTCAATTACATCGTCGGGGATACCGATTTTTCGGGCAATTTCTACGGCGAATGAGCTTCCGGGGTTTCCGACAGAAAGTTGGAACAGCGGTTTCATCAGATGGCGGTCGTAGAGCATGGCACCATTGACAATGCCCGACGTGTCGTTGGCAAAATTTTTCAGGTTCTGGTAGTGTGTGGTGATGACACCGAAAATTCCGGCATCGTTCAGTTTGTGCAGTATTGCCTGTGCAATCGCACCACCTATTTGCGGTTCTGTTCCGCCTCCGAATTCATCGATAAGAATCAATGATTTTGCATTGCCTTTCTGCATGAAAAATTTCATGTTGGAAAGGTGGGAACTGTATGTACTCAATTCGTTTTCGATAGATTGTTCGTCACCAATGTCAATGAACAGGTTTTCGAAAATTCCGAAATGTGAATTGCTGTATACAGGAGGAAGGATGCCGCATTGCAACATGTATTGGACAATGCCGGCTGTTTTCAGGCAAACGGATTTACCTCCGGCATTTGGACCGGAAATCAGAAGAATATGATTTTCTTTGTCTAACTTTATGGTCAGTGGCACGACTTCCTTGTTCAGTTTTTTCAGTGTAACGAAAAGCATCGGATGGATGGCGTTGTACCATTCGATTTCCTGCGTTTCCGAAACGTGAGGCAGTGTGGCGTTGATTTCCTGAGCAAAAGACGCCTTTGCACGAATGAAATCGAAAATTCCGATGATTTTATAGAGTGCGAACAAGTCGCCTAATGACGGGCGTATTTTGTCAGTTATTTCTGTAAGGATTCGAATAATCTCTCGGCGAATATCGGCTTCGAGTTCCCGAATGCGGTTGTTGGCTTCGACGATTTCTGCCGGCTCGATAAAGATAGTTTTACCAGTCGCGGATTCGTCGTGGACAATACCTTTGATTTTCCGTTTGTGCATAGGGGATACGGGAATGACGAGACGGCCGTCGCGCACTACGGGTGATGAGTCTTTTTCCAAGAAACCTTCCTGTTTGCATTGCGACATAATGCGTTGCATCATACCGTTGACACTGCTTGCGGTCATTTGCAGTGACCGTTTCAGCTCCATGAGTGTAGGAGAGGCATTGTCCTTTATGTTGCCGAACTTGTCGATGGCAGATGTTATGATGCGGAGAATTTCAGGGAACGTAGTTACTTCGTCCGCTATTTTTTTCAGTTGGGGGAATTTGTTGCTGCGTTCCTCAGTGAAAAATGCACAAATGTCGGCAGCCGCTGAGAGTGTTTGCCCCAATTGGAACAATTCAGTTTCCGTCAGATATGCTCCAATGATACGTACACGCCCCAGTTCTTCCCGCAGGTCATAAATGTTTCCGTTTGGAAAATCTTCCCCGGTGTTGAGAATGGTGAGATATTCGTTGGTTTGTTGGAGCTGGGTGAGAACTTGTCCGAAATCGGAAGAGAAATTCATTTCTTTGCATTTGTCTTTGCTCAAACTGTTGTTGCAAAGATTTTCGATGATGGTTCTAACTCCGTCGAAACCTATTTTTGATTCTAAAGATTGTGGATAAATCACGATTTTTGATATTACATGTAATTATGGTGCAAAACTACAAAAACTATTTCAATAATCGGAAAATTGTGGAGAGGGGCGATGCTGAAAATGTTAAATTTTGGTATAATCCATTGCTTGTTTTTATGGAATGAAATGCTTTGATTAATTTTACAAGTCCAAAACAGAAATATAGATTATGCATCCATTTGTACATTTACATGTTCACTCCCAATATTCGGTACTTGACGGACAAGCTGCCATTAAATCGTTGGTTGATAAGGCTATAGCTGACGGCATGCCGGGGCTTGCCTTGACCGACCATGGTAATATGTTCGGTATCAAGGAGTTCTTTGACTATGTGAAGAAAAAGAACGGGGATACGGACAAGCTGATAAAAAATCTCAAGAAACAGATCGAAGAACTGAAGTCGGCCGAAACGGTTGACGAGGCGGCGGTAGCTTCTGCTGAAGCAGAATTGGAAGCTGCCAAAAAGAAGATATTCGTTCCTATTTTTGGCTGTGAAATGTATGTGGCCGATAAATTGATGACGGACCGTGAGTCGAAAAAAGATACGGGCCGCCACTTGGTTGTATTGGCAAAAAATGAAAAGGGATATCATAATTTGATTAAACTGGTTTCTAAGGCCTGGACGGACGGTTATTATTATCATCCGCGAACCGATAGGGAACAGTTGAAACTTCATCATGAGGGGTTGATTGTCTGCTCTGCCTGTTTGGGTGGCGAGATTCCACGCCTGATTATGCAGGACCGTATAGAAGAGGCTGAGGCTTCCGTCTTATGGTTTAAAGAAGTTTTTGGTGAAGACTACTATCTGGAACTCCAGCGCCATAAAGCCACTGTTCCGAATGCCAATCACAGTGTTTACCCGGAACAGCAGAAAGTGAATGCCGTGTTGGTGGAATTTGCACGCAAGCATAATATCAAGCTCGTATGTACAAACGACGTGCATTTTGTCAATGAGAGTGATGCAGAGGCTCATGACCGTCTGATTTGTGTGTCGACAGGTACTTTTCTCGATGATGAAAACCGCATGACATACAGTAAGCAGGAGTGGATGAAGACTCAGGCAGAGATGAACGAACTTTTTGCTGACATTCCCGAGTCGCTTGACAATACGGTGGAAGTGTTGAGTAAGGTGGAACGATACTCCATCAATCACGACCCGATTCTTCCGAATTTCCCGCTGCCCGAAGGTTTCAATGACAACAATGAATACCTTCGTTATCTTGTATATGAAGGTGCGAAAAAACGTTGGGGCGACTCGCTGACAGCCGAACAGACTGAACGTCTTGACTTTGAATTGGACACTATCAAAAATATGGGTTTCCCGGGTTACTTCTTGATTGTGCAGGACTTTATTGCTGCTGCAAGAAGAATAGGGGTGTCCGTTGGACCGGGCCGTGGTTCTGCCGCAGGTTCCGCCGTGGCCTATTGCTTGGGAATTACTCAGATTGACCCGATTAAATACGATTTGCTGTTTGAGCGTTTCTTGAACCCGGACCGTATTTCGTTGCCTGATATTGATATTGACTTTGATGATGACGGACGTGCCGATGTATTGCGCTACGTGACGGCAAAATATGGAGCGGAAAAAGTGGCGCATATCATTACATACGGTACGATGGCGGCAAAGTCGGCCATTAAGGATGTGGCACGTGTGACACGTTTGCCGCTTGCTGAAAGTGACCGTCTTACGAAAATGATTCCCGACCGTCTGCCGGAAGTTGACGGAAAATCGCCGAAGATTAATTTGAAGAACTGCTATGAGCTGGTGCCTGAATTGCAGAACGAATTGAATTACGGCTCTCACGATGTACGTGAAACTTTGAAGTATGCCTTGGCTCTTGAAGGAAACGTGCGCAATACGGGTGTGCATGCTTGTGGTGTAATCATTGGTCGTGATGACATTACTGACTGGGTGCCGGTCGCAACTGCAACCGATAAGGACGGCGAGAAGGTGCTCGTTACTCAGTATGAAGGTTCGGTGATTGAGTCTACTGGTTTGATTAAGATGGACTTCTTGGGATTGAAGACGCTTTCCATCATCAAGGAGGCCCTTGACAATATCAAGGAACGGACAGGCGAGGTAGTAGATATTGACAATGTGCCTATCGACGACCCGAAAACATATCAGCTTTATTGTGAAGGAAGGACTACCGGTACATTCCAGTTCGAATCGGCCGGTATGCAAAAATATCTGCGTGAACTGCAGCCATCCACATTTGAGGATTTGATTGCCATGAATGCCCTGTATCGTCCGGGGCCAATGGAATATATTCCGCAGTTCATTGCGCGTAAGCATGGAGTGGAGCCTATTGAATACGATATTCCAATCATGGAAAAGTATTTGAAGGATACTTACGGTATTACTGTTTACCAGGAGCAGGTGATGTTGCTTTCGCGTTTGCTTGCCAATTTTACGCGTGGTCAGTCCGACGGTTTGCGTAAGGCGATGGGTAAGAAACTTGCCGACAAGCTGGCAGAATTGAAGCCTATGTTCATTAATGGCGGAAAGTCGAATGGCTACGACGAGAAGGTGTTGGAAAAGATTTGGGCAGATTGGGAAAAGTTTGCATCTTATGCTTTCAATAAGAGTCATGCTACTTGTTACAGTTGGGTGGCATTCCAGACCGCATATCTTAAGGCAAACTATCCAGCGGAATATATGGCAGCCGTGTTAAGCCGCAACTTGAACGATATTACCAAATTGAGCAAGTTTATGGATGAATGTAAGGCGATGAAGATACCGGTAAAGGGTCCGGATATCAACGAAAGTCGTGCGAAGTTCAGTGTAAACAAGGCGGGTGAGATTCGTTTTGGTCTGGCTGCTATTAAAGGTGTTGGAGGTAATGCGGTGCAGTCAATCCTGGAAGAACGTGAGGCTCACGGAGAATATACCTCAATATACGATTTGGTAGAGCGTGTGAACTTAAGCACTTGCAACAGAAAAGTGTTGGAAAATTTGGCACTGGCCGGTGCTTTTGACTGTTTCCCGAATGTGTCCCGCGAGGATTTTGGAAAGGCTGAAGATAATTCTGTTGCATTTGACGAACTGCTTATCAAATATGGTCAGATGTATCAGTTGAACAAGGCCAATTCTGTATCGTCTCTTTTTGGAGATACAGAAGTGATTGAAACGGCCAAGCCGGAACCTCCGCGTCGTCCGAAAAAAGCCGATATCGTACGTTTGAACTGGGAAAAGGATTTGGTGGGAATGTACTTGTCAGCACACCCGTTGGATTCTTATTACATTGAAGTGGAATACGGATGCAACTTGCATGCAAAAGATTATAATTCATCCTTGCCACAGTCGGCGGATACGGAATATGTGCTTGGCGGTCTTGTGGTAGAAGCAAAAACGCTGACATCTGCAAAAACCAACAGCCAGTTCGGTATTGTAAAGATTGAAGACTATACAGGCTCAGCTGAAATACGTCTTTTCGGTCAGGATTTCGTTGACTTTATGCGATATGCTGTTGTAGGAAATATTATTATGGTGACGATTGGCTATCGTCAGTCACGCTTTAACGACAGTCTGCGGATGTATGTCAAAGGAATTCAGCTGATGGAGTCGAAGAAAGGAGATGTGGTGAAAGGTATTCAGTTGAATATCTCGGAAACGGATATGGAGAATACTTCTTTGCAGTCATTGTTGGACCGTTATATCGACCCAGAGCAGAAACCTATGTCAGATTTGTATGTAAACATAGAGAATTCTCGAGAAAAGAAGTCGGTCTTGATGGCTTCTGACGAGAAAATTCTGCTGAACAAAGAGTTGCTTTTGGAATTGGAAGAGATAGGAGTCGACTATGAAATTAAAAAATAAAATCATGGTGAAATATTAAAAATAGTCCTATCTTTGTGGCATATTTTAATACAATAAAAACAAATAGAAATGGCAAAAGAATTAACTGACGACAATTTTGAGTCGGTAATAAGTGCAGGTACTCCAGTTGTTATTGATTTTTGGGCAGAATGGTGTGGTCCTTGCAAGAAGATTTCACCGATTGTAGATGAATTGGCTACAGAATACGAAGGCGTGGTTGATATTTACAAGTGTAATGTCGATGAATGTTCTGATCCGTGTGATAAATTCTCAATCCGCAATATACCGACACTTGTGTTCTTGAAAAATGGCGAAGTGGTAGACCGTCACGTTGGAACAGCAACAAAGGCACAGTTGGCTGAAAAGATTGAGAAACTCAAATAAAAAAGTCGTTACAAAAAACAAGTGAAAAATGGAGCTTTGGTTATTCCCAAGACTCCATTTTTTATTGTCTTTCAATTATAAAAAATGATGTGACTGTTTTAAAAGCTAAGTCATTGTATTAACTTTGCAAGAAATGAAAAGTGAAGGTATATGGAAAAGCAAAATGATACAAACAGCCAATTTGATTCAGTAATTGCGATTTGCCGCGACATTTTTGTGAAGAAACTGCAGGACTACGGTGCGTCATGGCGTATTATGCGTCCGGAATCTATCACCGACCAGTTGTTCATTAAGGCAACCCGTATCCGCTCGTTGGAAACGAAAGGCTGCTCAATGGTTGGCGAAGGAATTCGTCCGGAGTTTATAGCAATTGTCAATTATGGAATTATTGGACTGATTCAACTGGAACTGGGGTATAGTGATTCAGGGGAAATGCCGGTAGAGGAAGCGGTGGCCTTGTACGACAAGCATATGGAGAGTACAAAGACTTTGATGCTTGCCAAGAATCATGACTATGACGAAGCTTGGCGACTGATGCGCATCAGCTCATACACGGATTTGATTCTGACAAAACTGTTCCGTACCAAGCAGATAGAGCGAAATCAGGGATGTACTCTGATTTCTGAAGGTATCGATGCCAACTATATGGACATGATAAACTACTCTTTGTTTGCCTTGATAAAACTTGAATATGGAGAGTAACGGCTGGAGCGCAAAGTTCAAGTCGTTGTTGACATGGCGGAGTTTGTTGGTACTGCTTTGCCGGCTTGTCGTTGGCGGTACGTTTATATTCTCCGGATTTGTTAAAGGAGTTGACCTTTGGGGCTTCTATTATAAGATAGGGGATTACCTTACTGCTTTCGGTTGGGATTGGGCCAGACCTTTTGCAGGCTTGGCGGCGGGTTTTGTTCCGTTGTTTGAGTTTGTATTGGGTATCTTGCTGTTGATTGGCTCTTTTCGCCGGACTGCTGTCATTCTTGGTTTGCTGACAATGGTGTTTATGCTGCCGTTGACGTTTTACGTATGGGTGGCAAATCCTGTTGCCGATTGCGGGTGTTTTGGCGATGCTCTGGTGCTGTCGAATCAGACAACTTTCTGGAAAAATGTTGTGTTGACTGCCGGCTTGGTGTTTTTGATGGATAACAACAAGAGAGTCCGCAGTTTGTATGGTCCGGCGGTGCAATGGATGACCGTCGTTTTTCCTGCTGTCTATTTGCTGATAATCATTTATTGGGGATATTATGTGCAGCCACTCATTGATTTTCGTCCCTATAAAATCGGAACAGAAATTATCGCTTCCAATGTGGATAGTGGAGAGGACGATTTTGTGTTTATCTACGAAAAGGATGGGGTGCAACGCGAATTTATGCTGGACAGCCTGCCTGACGACAGTTGGAATTTTGTTGACAGAAAGCCAATCGCCAAGCCGGAAGTGCAACCTCGGGCTCAGCATGTGGAGCCGATTGCCATTTATGATGGAGATGTCGAGGTGACGGCTGAGGTTTTGCCTCGTGAAGGTGATGTTGTCCTTGTCTTGATTCCGAATATTTCAGGGATAGATGTGGCAACGACGTTCCGCCTAAATGACATGAATGAGTATGCTTCGGAATCAGGTGTGTCGCTGGTGTGTCTTACGAGTGGCTCTGAAGACGAAATAGCACAATGGAAGGAATTTGCATTTGCCGATTATCCGATATTTACTATGGATGATTCCATGTTGAAGACAATTGCTCGGGGAAATCCGGCCATTGTGCGTGTCATAGACGGAAGAATCGTTTGGAAATCGACACTGGACAGCATTGAATCTGATGAACTTCCTGAACTTTTCGATATGTCGTTCGATGATGAGGAGGTGTCATTGGCTGACCGCGGAAGGGTTATGCTGGTGCTGACGGTTACTCTTGGCTTATTAGGGGTGTTGCTCCTGCTGATAAATCGTCTTGGGCTGGTTATTAAATTTAGTATACGAATGCGGCGGAATCAAAATAAAACCGTAAATTTGCAGAAGAAATAAATTCAATCAATAACATTAATTTTCATAACAATGAGAAAGAATATTGTTGCAGGTAACTGGAAAATGAACACTACGCTTGAAGAAGGCGTAAAGTTGGCTAAAGAAGTAAACGAAGCATTGAAAACTCGCACTCCGAACTGCGATGTAATTATCGGTGTTCCTTTCACTCACTTGGCATCTGTTAATGCTGTTATCGACTCAACTAAGTTGGGTTTGAGTGCAGAAAACTGTGCAGACAAGGTAAAGGGTGCTTATACTGGTGAAGTTTCAGCAGCTATGGTTGCTTCTACAGGTGCAAAATATGTAATTCTTGGTCACTCAGAACGTCGTCAATACTATCACGAAACAGCAGAAATCTTGAAGGAAAAAGTTGCATTGGCATTGGCTAATGGCTTGACTCCTATTTTCTGTATTGGTGAAGTTCTTGAAGAAAGAGAAAACGGAACATATTTTGATGTAGTTAAGGCTCAGGTTGAAGATTCATTGTTCGGCCTTTCTGCTGAAGATTTCGGCAAAATCGTATTGGCTTACGAACCGGTTTGGGCTATCGGTACTGGTAAGACTGCTACTGCTGACCAGGCTGAAGAAATCCACGCATTCATCCGTGCTACAATTGCTGCAAAATATGGTGAAGAAGTTGCAAACAACACTTCTATCCTTTATGGCGGTAGCTGCAAGCCTTCAAATGCAAAAGAACTTTTCGCTAAACCGAACGTTGACGGTGGCTTGATCGGTGGTGCAGCTTTGGAAGCTGAATCATTCATGGGCATCGTTGATGCATTCTAATTTTAGCATCACATAATTTATAATAGGCTACGAAAAATGAATAAAAATCATTATTTTTGTAGCCTATTTTATTTATATAATATGGATTTTCGGAAAATTGTCATATTATGTTGTTCCGCATTGCTGGGATGTTCGGCAATGTCGGGCGAAAATGTATTGCCGGATGACGAAAAGGACGTTGTGCGGTCAATTGTGGATTCGATTCGGGTGCGTTCCAATGGGAATGTACAGATTTATCAGTCTGCAAAATTAAATGAAATGTTGGTCCGTGATACTACGGGTACAAATGTTGAAACTCCGGAAATTGGAGTGGGTACGACCGTTGTCCATCGTACGGGCTACAGAATACAGGTATATTCCGACAATCGTCAGCGTTTGGCAAAACAGCGTGCAGAGCAGATTGCAGGTGAAATTTCAGGGATTTATCCTTTGATTGGCACCTATATGGCCTATAAGGCGCCGTATTGGCGTTTGCGTGTGGGTAATTATTTGACACGTGAGGAAGCTGAAATAGCATTGGAGGATTTGAAAACCAAGTTTCCTTCATTGGCCGGCGAGATGGTCATTGTGAGGGATAGAATTATAATTATAGAGTGATGCAAGAACAGAAGCAGATGATTGACGGACTTGATATGTCCGTTGTTGAGCAGATAGCAGAACATTATAAAAGCATATTGACACTTATCGGTGAAGACCCTGAACGTGACGGCTTGAAAAAAACGCCGATGAGGGCAGCGAAGGCTTTGTCGTTTTTAACTTCAGGCTATCGTAAGGATCCTAAGAAAGTGGTCAATTCTGCCATTTTTGAATATTCGGGTTCGAAAATGGTCATTGTAAAAGGCATTGAGTTCTATTCCTTGTGCGAACATCATATTCTTCCGTTTTATGGAGAAATTTCAATTGGGTATGTTCCAGGTGAAGGCATGGTAGGTTTGAGCAAGGTTGCTCGGATTGTCGATGTTTTCGCCCGCCGGTTGCAGGTGCAGGAACGATTGACAAGAGAGGTTTGTGATGTCCTTTATAAAGAATTAGGAGCAAAGGGTGTCATTGTTTATTGTGAAGCTGACCACATGTGCATGAAGATGCGTGGGGTAGAAAAAGAGAACAGCTCAACCGCGACAATTGAGTATTGTGGCGTGTTTGATGATGCTGCCATGCGCCAGGAGTTCTTCAGCTTGTTGCAGGGGTATAAAAAATGATATGCGCAATAATTTGCATATTAAGATATTAGGTCCTTTGGGTAGAAAAAGTTGAAAAAAAGTTGCTAAAAAACTTGTGAGAATTAGAAATTGTCTCTATCTTTGCAACCGCAAAAGGGAACTAAAGCAAATGCGAAAATAGCTCAGTTGGTAGAGCATAACCTTGCCAAGGTTAGGGTCGCGGGTTCGAGTCCCGTTTTTCGCTCAAAGGATATTGAAAAAGTTAGTAAGCCGGAAACGGCAAATGCGAAAATAGCTCAGTTGGTAGAGCATAACCTTGCCAAGGTTAGGGTCGCGGGTTCGAGTCCCGTTTTTCGCTCAAGGATATTGAAAAAGTTAGTGAGCCGGAAACGGCAAATGCGAAAATAGCTCAGTTGGTAGAGCATAACCTTGCCAAGGTTAGGGTCGCGGGTTCGAGTCCCGTTTTTCGCTCAAACATTTTGGAAGTCCGGGTGGCGGAATTGGTAGACGCGCTACTTTGAGGGGGTAGTGGGCATTCGCTCGTGTGAGTTCGAGTCTCATCCCGGACACTTTTGGGATTCTTCCCGTTGAGAGAAAGAAGGTATGGCGCCTTCGTCTAGCGGTTAGGACGCGGCCCTCTCACGGCTGAAACACGGGTTCGAGTCCCGTAAGCGCTACAATAATAACGGAGTCAGTTTTGGTTCCGTTATTTTCATTTTACATAAACTCAAAATTTCAGATGAACGATTACTATCACATACGTTTCAACATGTCTCCGGCTACGGAAACAGAAAGCGATATTTTGTCGGCCTTGCTTTGTGAGGTTGGGTTTGAAAGTTTTGTTCCGGATGATGCGGGAGTGTCTGCCTATATCCGAACGGAGCAGTATGACCGTAATGCTGTGGATGAAGTACTGGCACAATATCCTTTCAACGCGAAGATTGATGTGGTGGAAGAGTTTATTGAAGGGGAGGACTGGAACAGTGAATGGGAGAAGAACTATTTTCAGCCTATTGTTTTTGAAGACCGTTGTGTGGTTCACAGTTCTTTCCATAAAGACTATCCGGTTGCCGAGTATGATATTGTCATAGATCCTCGTATGGCCTTTGGTACCGGACATCATGAAACAACGAGTTTAATGATGGAACGCCTGCTAAATGCGGATTTGGAGGGTAAGGCTGTGCTTGATATGGGTACCGGTACGGGAATCTTGGCGATTTTGGCTGCTATGCGTGGCGCTGGAAAGGTTCTTGGGGTGGAAATTGATCCTCCGGCTTATGAGAATGCGCTTGACAATATTCAGCTGAATAATGTGCCTCAGGTGGAAATCCGTTTGGGAGGAGCTGAAACCGTCGTAGAAAAGGAGGCATTTGACTTCGTGTTGGCAAACATCAACCGTAATATCATTATGGCTGATATTGACAAATATGCCGGTGCCTTGAAATCGGGCGGTAGAATGTTCTTGAGTGGCTTCTATGTGGAAGATGTTCCGATGCTTGAGGAAAAGGCACAAGAATTCTCATTGAAATTGGAATCGGTTAAGGAGAAAAACCGTTGGGCTAATATGGCTTTGGTTAAATTATAGAATAGAGAGTTTTTGCTGCTATTTTGAGAGACAGAAGTAAATTATAACGCCGGCGGGATTAGCCCTGTCGGCGTTTTTTGTTGAATGATATTAGAACTATGGATGAGAAAACTTTGATGATGCGGTTGCATCTGAATAATATGCGTCAAGGGCCGGGAAGTGATGACGCGACAAATTTAGCTTTGAATATGGCCGGTATTGACCGAAGTCAGTTTTATCGAGTTGCGGATATCGGTTGTGGTACAGGAGCGCAGACAATAGCTTTGGCTGCCAGTTTGAAAGGAGAGATTGTTGCTGTTGACTTGTTTGAAGAATTTCTGGCGAAACTTGAAAAGAGTTGTTCCGGAAGAGCTTTGAGCGCTTCTGTTTCGACAGTTGTTGCATCAATGGATGATTTGCCTTTTGAAAGAGAGGAATTTGATATTGTCTGGTCGGAAGGAGCTGTCTACAATGTGGGGTTCCGCAAAGGTGTAAATTACTGGAAAGATTTTATAAAGGATGGGGGAATTCTGGCCGTGACAGAATTGTCGTGGATAACGGAAAAACGTCCTGACGAATTGGCAGATTTCTGGAATGCCGAATATGCGGAAATGGATACTGTTTCGGGTAAAATTCGAATTTTGGAAGAGGCCGGCTATATGGTGCTGGGGCATTTTATATTACAGGACAACTGTTGGCTTGATAACTACTATTGTCCGCTTGTTGAATCGCACAAAGACTTTCTGTCTCGCTATGGGGAGTATGATTTGGCTCGACGTATTGTAGAAACCGATATGCAGGAGTTGGAGTTTTATAAAAAGTATAAGAATTATTATGGTTATGTTTTTTATATAGCTCGGAAATTGAAGCCATAATAGGGTATAAAACAAAAAAAGACTGCATTTCGCAGTCTTTTTTTATACATTTCTATGCACTCTATTATGTCTTGTGCTTAATCTCCTAAGTAGGATTTTAATAAACGGCTTTTTTGTCCTTTAAGTTTGCGGATAGCCTTTTCTTTAATTTGGCGTACGCGCTCTCTTGTCAAGTCGAATTTAGCTCCAATTTCTTCCAATGTCATTTCCTGACAGCCGATACCGAAGAACATTTTCAGAATTTCCCTTTCGCGGTCATGCAGCTGGTTAAGCGCTCTGTCCACTTCTTTTGACAGGGATTCCTGGTTGAGCGATGAGTCGGCCATTGGAGAATCATCATTGGTCAGGACATCAAGAAGACTGTTGTCTTCACCTTCTACGAATGGAGCATCCATTGAAATGTGGCGTCCGGACACTTTTAATGTGTCTGAAATTTTGTCCACAGGAATATCCAACTGGCTTGCCAGTTCTTCAGCAGAAGGACGTCTTTCGTTTTCCTGCTCAAATTTAGAGAGGGCTTTGCTGATTTTGTTTAATGAGCCCACCTGGTTGAGCGGAAGTCGAACGATTCTTGATTGTTCAGCCAACGCTTGCAGGATAGATTGTCTGATCCACCAAACTGCGTAGGAAATAAATTTGAATCCTCGTGTTTCATCGAATTTCTGAGCCGCTTTAATCAAGCCTAAATTACCTTCGTTAATCAAGTCAGGAAGACTTAAACCTTGGTTCTGATACTGTTTTGCTACAGATACAACAAATCGAAGATTGGCACGAGTCAATTTTTCCAATGCTGCGTGGTCGCCGTTTCGTATCTTTTGGGCCAATTCAACTTCCTCTTCTACAGAGATAAGGTCCTCGCGTCCAATTTCTTGTAGATACTTGTCAAGTGACGCACTCTCGCGATTGGTGATTGATTTTGTAATCTTTAATTGTCTCATTTACTTCTAAAAGTATTTTAAAAACGCGTTTTCGTACAAAGATACGACTTTTTTCTTGAAATTATGCCGACTTTTATTAAAAATCGACACATTTTTATTACACAACAAATAGTGTGCCTGATTTGTTGAAATTTTGATTGCTTTTTTTAAAAAAGTTTTTTGGTTAATAGTGATTTTCATTTGCTTAAAATGTTGTTTAGTTGGTTTCGATTAATTATGAAAGCATCGTATAGGCCATAGCCCATAAATGAGCTTGTGGCGAACAGGAAATCATCGTCAAACATGGACAACTGTTCAGTGAGGACGGTACTTGCCAGTTTGTAATCCGAGATGATGAATCCGAATTTTACAGGAATTCTTTCAATTTGACTGTCTGTCAACGATTCAATAAAAGCAGGAATATGTTTCAAGCCTTTGATTTTTTCGTATTTGTGCATTTTCCCGGAGCAGAAAAATCCATCTTCCAGGATGCACTGTTGTCGGAACATCGATAGAATGTCGTGCTTGAATTGATGGCATATACTGTCATTGCTGACGAATGATTTAAAATCTTCCATATGGCTTTTGAGATCGGCAGCTTTTCCATTCTGTGCCTTCGAGGATGAACCGACTGCATTGATACCGTGTTTAAGTTCAAAAATGACTATCTCAAAATCTTTGATATTCGGGGACCGTCGAGCTTCTTTCTTTGATGGCCATCTGAGGGCAACCACATCAAATTTACAATTCTTCCCGCTTGAACTTGGTGCGCTGTATTCTTGGTCAACTATGAAGTAGTCCGTATCATTTGCGTTTGCCGACAGGTTGTTTGCATAAGCTATTGTTTGCCTTATTTCCTGTTCGGCTACAACTTTTCCACTATTGTTGACTGCGCATATCGCTTCGTTCAAATATTCTTGAATATTGTCGAGGGTGGGCGGGCATATGCTTTCTGTTCCAATGTATTTGGAGTCTAATTGTATCAATTGTTTTTTCGGGTTTGAAATGATGCGATCAGTGATTGTCAGGATTTTTGCACCGCGATAATAGATGATGATTTTATTTCCACGCATACCGATATTGAGTAGCGGGTTGCTCTTAAATGTTTTCAGTAATTTGTTTTCATTCAGCCAATATAGAAAATCGGCTGATAATGCCCGTGTGTAAAGTGTTTTTTGGTCCATATATTAAAGATTGTTTTATATATTAATACTTCGTTAAAATTGTAACTAATCCGTTGAAAATAAGCACGCTGATTGATAAAGTTTAGCATAATAAAATAGGTCAAGTGTCTGATTTTCATTATCTTTAATGGTATCCTACCACACATTAAA
>OJKC01000092.1_pt1 | contig 95266 bp, 79 predicted proteins | sample 1596401 | NCBI WGS metagenome assembly OJKC01 (sample SAMEA4350162, study PRJEB24818) | metagenome | biome: human; feature: gut; material: faeces | place: Denmark | collected 2013-09 | reverse complement strand
GTCGTATGCACGCGCGCGAAATTTTGCGCGCAAAAAAATGCCGCGCACCGCGCGGCAGTAAAAAAGGGAGGGGTATCTCTTTTCAAAAAGAGATACCCCTCCCTTAAACCCTCCCAGAGAAAATTTTACATTGCAAGCGAGCAGCTCGAAGAGCTGCAATGCTTGCCGATTGCACTGCCAAGTGCGCGGCGTTGCCGCGTTTGGTGTTGCTATACGACTTGACTTACTCCTACTATCCGCTGCCGCTCTGCCCATCTTGTAGAAGTACAGCCTAATTTCCGTCTACCGCGGCACCCATCAATGCGGCGAGCGCAGCAATGCCGCATTCGGCACGCAGTCTGCCGCCGTTCTACCGTCACTCGCGTCTCACGGTAGTAAGGCGCGGTTGCAAGACGTAACGAAACGTAGGGATTCATGGCGAAGCCATGTACACCGCACCTGATTGCGCAGCGCGTGCAGCTCTTCAAGCTACAAACTGCCAATGTGCGGGGTCAAGGGGCAAGGCCCCTTGCGTTCTCTTGGGGGATTTAAAGGGGGCCATTCTCTCACGTGAGAGAATGGCCCCCTTTGCCCGTTCCCCTGCCAGCAGGGAAACAACACGCTTCCCCCGCAGGGGGGAATTACTGTTTTTTCCTGATCAGAATAAACGGCGTGCACTGGTCATCCTGACCCGCAGGGTTATCGCGGATGATCTCACACAGCTGCTCGTCGGTGAGGGTCACGTTGTCGCCCTTGCCGAGGATGTCGCGCGTGAAGTCGTTTGCGTCGACGATCATCGCGCGCACGCCGGTCTTCTCATAGATCTCGTTGCACACGCCCGAGGGATTTTCCGGAATACGGATGCCGTAGTCGCCGTAGACGGGGAACACGTCGGGGTAGAAGCCGTCGAGGCCTGTGACCTCCATGCCGACCATATCGTAGAAGATGCCGTGCTTGCCGACGAGCTTGCCAAAGCCCGCGCAGATGGCGGCCCAGAGGACCTTCCACGCGCCGCACTCGTCGATGGCGAACTGCATCTTGCACACCTCGCCCACGCCGATGCCGGCGCTGTTGTGCTGGATGGCAAAGCGGCTGAGGAATTTCGCCAGCCACGAAATTTTCATATCCTTGCGGTAGACCACTCGCTTCTGGCACAGGGCGATGATCTTTTCGCTGATGCTCAGCAGGTCGCCCTCCTCGTAGAGGGGCTTGACGTAGCGGTTGACGAGTTCGATGTAATCCTCGCCGATCTCGACAAAGTGCGTCTGGATGGCGTGACGCAGATAGACGCCCGTGGACGTCTCAATTTCAACGTTTTTGGAGCCGTTTGCAACAAAATCCATGAAGAAAGCCTCTTTCGTGCAGTATTTAGATCGATAAAATATGAACCGATGGTATTGTACCACAAAATCCGCAAAATGCTACTGTAAATTGCAAAAATTCAGGAAAGAAAAAAGCGCGCCGTCCGCGGCGCGTGCTTGACGCGGCGGACGGCGTGGAATGACGAAAGACGAAAAGGCGGAGCGCTTACTTTTCGGTGATGACCTTGATCACCTTTTCATAGCTCTCCTGGGCGATGGGTACAGCGTGCGCGAGCAGCGCCTCGCCCTTCTGGCAGCACTCGTCGCGGAACGCCTTGTCCTTTAAGGACGAGAGGTTGATGAGCACGTTGAGCCATGCGCTCTCCATCGCGGTTTTGAGCGTGAGCGCGGCAATACCGAGGTCGCTGACGACGTTCGGGTTCGTCGTGCCGACGAGACCGGCGCACAGGTCGATGGCCTCGGAGCAAATTTCCATCATTGTCAGCGGCACCAGCGTGCAGTTGCGGAAGCTCGCCTGCACCGCGCCGCGGCGGATGGCCTTGTGCTCATCGTCGTCCTTCGGGAGGGCCAGAGATTCGATCAGGACATCGAAGACCTCGCTGTCGCGGTTCATCACGTCGATGAAGCGCTCCTTGAGCTCATTGCCCTTGGCAATGGCGTCCAAAAGGCGCTCGCGGTCGTTTTCAAAGCCCTTCTTGTCGAGCGTCAGGCCGTTGACCATCATCGTCAGCGCCACGCCGACGCCGCCGGCAAGACCTGCCACCGCGCCGCCGCCGGGGGCGGGAGTGCCCGCGCCGACTTCGTTGATGAGCTCGGTTACTTTCATATCTGCGATCTTCATAGTGCCCTCCCTGGGTTAAAATTAAAAATTCATCAGGAACAGGCGGAGGCGCGCTCCACCTGTTCCTGAGCTTGTACAATTAAAACAGGCCGGTGATCTTGCCGTTTTCGTCGACGTCGATCTTCTCGGCGGACGGGACCTTGGGCAGGCCCGGCATCGTCATGATGTCGCCGGTCTTGGCGACCAGGAAGCCCGCACCGGCGTTGACCTTGAGGTCGCGGACGGTGATCTTGAAGCCGCGGGGCGCGCCGAGCTTGCTGGCGTCATCGGAGAAGGAGAACTGCGTCTTGGCCATGCAGATGGGGAGCTTGTCAAAGCCGAGCTCGGTGAGCTGCTTAAGCTGCTTCTTGGCGGAAGCGGCGATGACCACGCCGTCAGCGTGATAGACCTTGGTAGCGATGGCGTTGAGCTTGTCCTCAATGCTGTCGTTGACGTCGTAGACGAACTGGAAGTGGTTGGGCTCGTCGCACAGGCGCACGACTTCCTCAGCCAGCGCAAGGCCGCCTTCGCCGCCCTTGGCCCACACTTCGCTCAGGCGGACGTTGACGCCCAGCTCGCGGCACTTGCTCTCGACGAGGTCGAGCTCGGCCTTGGTGTCGGTCGGGAACGCGTTGATGGCGACGACGCAGGGGAGACCGTAGACGTTCTTCACGTTGTCGACGTGCTGGAGGAGGTTGGGCAGGCCCTTTTCAAGAGCCTCAAGGTTCTCACTGTTGAGCTCGGCCTTGGGCACGCCGCCGTGATACTTGAGCGCGCGGACGGTCGCAACGATGACGACAGCGTCGGGGTGGAAGCCCGCGGCGCGGCACTTGATGTCGAGGAACTTCTCGGCGCCGAGGTCGGCGGCGAAGCCGGCTTCCGTGACGGTGTAGTCGCTCAGGCGCATCGCGGTCTCAGTGGCCAGGATGGAGTTGCAGCCGTGGGCGATGTTTGCGAACGGGCCGCCGTGGATGAACGCGGGAGTGCCTTCGAGCGTCTGGACCATGTTGGGCTTGATGGCATCCTTTAAGAGCGCGGCCATCGCGCCCTCAGCCTTCAGGTCGTGCGCGGTGACGGGCTTGTCGTCGTAGGTGTAGGCGACGACCATCTTGCCGAGGCGCTCCTTGAGGTCGGCGAGGCCGGTCGCAAGGCAGAGAACTGCCATGACTTCGCTCGCGACGGTGATCTCAAAGCCGTCCTCGCGGGGCACGCCGCTGGCCTTGCCGCCGAGGCCGTCGATGATGTGGCGGAGCTGGCGGTCGTTCATATCGACAGCGCGCTTCCACACGATCTTGCGGGGGTCGATGCCGAGCACGTTGCCCTGCTGGATGTGGTTGTCGAGAAGAGCGGCCAGCAGGTTGTTGGCAGCGCCGATGGCGTGAAAGTCGCCGGTGAAGTGCAGGTTGATGTCCTCCATGGGGACGACCTGTGCGTAGCCGCCGCCGGCAGCGCCGCCCTTGACGCCGAACACGGGGCCGAGAGAGGGCTCGCGCAGGCAGACCATGGTGTTCTTGCCGAGCTTGTTGAGCGCGTCGGCAAGGCCGACGGACGTGGTGGTCTTGCCCTCGCCCGCGGGAGTGGGGCTGATAGCGGTGACGAGGATCAGCTTTGCCTTGCGGGGCAGCTTGCGGATCTCGCTTAAGTCGAGCTTGGCCTTGTAGTTGCCGTAGAGCTCAAGGTGCTTTTCGTCAATGCCGGCCTTGGCGGCGACGTCGACGATTTTTTTCATTTCATGTGCCTGGGCGATCTCAATGTCGGTCATGGGGATACCTCCTAAATAATTATGTATTTAAAAGCGGAGAATTGTCTCTTATTGACAAAATCAATTATAGCCGAACGATAGAGAAAGGTAAACTGTTTTGCAAGCCTCTTTTTTCCAAAAACCTTAAAAAATTAAGCGTTGGTTCGCGTGCCTTAAAAAGAAAAAACGGGAGATTTTTGGACGAATTTTCAACGCTTGCGGCAAAGGTCAAAACGAGAAAAGCGAAAGTTGCCAGCGCCCGGCTTTCATTTCACTCTGCCGCGTCACAGCGTGATGCGCATGGGCTCATCCAGCGTGACCTCGCCGCCGATGCTCGCGGCGATGACGTTTCCGCCTTGGCGCTCGACGCTTGCGCGGACCGCGCCCGCGGGCTGCCGGTATTCGCACGAAAAACCGCCGTTTTCCATGCGTTCGCTCTGCGCGACGGCGCAGGCGACGCTGCCGCTGCCGCAGCTGCCCTCCCAGACGAGGGAGCCGGTCTCGATGACCTTGACGAGCGGGGTCATGCTGCGATTTTCCGCGTTGAGGAAAATGACGCCGCAGGCGTCAAGCCCTGCAATTCCGGAAAAGATGGGTTCTGCCGCGCGGAAGAAGTCTTCGCTCGGCTCCACGCCCTCAACGACGAAGTGGGCGATGCCTGTTAAGTCGACGAGCGTGCCCTCGTGACCATTCACCGTGACACGCTTCACGCTGCGCGGACAGGGCATTTCAGCGCGCGCCGTGCCGGATTTCAGATCGACCTGCGCGGTGACGGCATGGTCGCAGCCGCTCACGCGCAGCCTGACCGAGGAAAGGCCGCCCTTTTGCTGGGCAATATACATGCCGTAGGCGCGCGTCGCGTTGCCGCAGAATTCGCCGCCCATCATCTCCATGTGGCCGTCGACGTCGTCCTCGGCGGCGCAGGCGTAGCCGACCTGCTCGGCCTTGAGTGCGGGGATCGCCATGATCTTCTCCGCGATGGCCGCGCGCTGTGCCTTTTCGACCGGATCGAGCACGAACACCGTAATGTTCCCCGCTGGGTCCGCCCGTAAAATATTCAGTTCCATAGTAAGTTCCTCCTAAAAAAAGAAGGTGTAAAGCCAAAATAACTTTACACCTTCTTTTACATCCTGTCAATTCGTGTCAAAACACAAATCTTTCAGCATTATTGTCCCCAAATCGGTTGCAATAACCATTTTTGAGACGCATCACATTTGCGGCCGCGCACGCCGCAAACAATTTGGATTGTCCCGGAGGACGACATGTGCGTCCGCAGGGACACTTTACAAATATTTTCGCGGTGAGCGAAAATATTTGAAGCCCCTATTTCATTTGGGCCATCGGCCCAAATGAAAGGTCTCAAAATTGCGTCGTAGACGCAATTTTGACTTACTCAAAGTCTGGGATATACTCCTTGACGATATCCAGCAGCTCGCCGGAGCGGATCATCGCTTCCACCGCACGGATGTCGGGCCAGATCTCACGGTCGATCTCATAGAAAGCGACCTTCTCGCGCACGTGCTGATAGAGAGCCTCATGCAGCGGGGTCATGCCCTGGCCGTGGGTGTTCAGGCGGCGGCGGATGTCGATGGCCTGGCAGGCGGTCATCAGCTCGTCGGCGAGGACGTCCTGCGTGTTCTGCAGGATCATCTTGGCCTTACGGGCAGCGGTGGTGCCCATGGAGACGATGTCTTCCTGGTTGGCGGAGGAGGGGATGGAGTCGACGGAAGCGGGGTGGGCGTAGATCTTGTTCTCGCTGACCATGGAAGCGGCAGCGTACTGAACGATCATGAAGCCGGAGTTGACGCCGGCCTCGGTGGTCAGGAACGCGGTCAGGCCGTTGGAGAGTGCGGGGTTGACCATACGCTCGGTGCGGCGCTCGGAAGCGTCGGCCAGCTCGCTCGCGGCGATACCGAGGAAGTCGAACGGCAGGGCCATGGGCTCGCCATGGAAGTTACCGCCGGAGATAACGGCCTCGTCATCGAGGAACATCAGCGGGTTATCGGTGACGGCGTTGAGCTCGATCTCGACCTTCTCGCGGACGTAATCGAGAGCGTCACGGCAGGCGCCGTGCAGCTGCGGGATGCAGCGCAGGGCGTAAGCGTCCTGAACGCGGTCCTTCTGGCAGTTGTCGAGGATCTCGGAGCCGTCGAGCAGCTTGCGCATGTTCGCGGCGACGAGCATCTGGCCCTTCTGGCCGCGCACCTGATGGATGCGGGGGTCGAAGGCGTTGCGAAGACCCGTCAGGCCCTCGAAGGACATGGACGCGATCACGTCGCCGAGCTGGGCGGCGCAGATGGTGTCGTACAGCGCGAGAGCACCGACGGAGGTCATCGCGCAGGTGCCGTTCGTCATGCCGAGGCCTTCCTTGGAGACCAGGGTGTCGAGCGTCTTGATGCCGGCCTTGGCCATGGCCTCAGCGCCGGGCATCTTCACGCCCTCGTACATGGCCTCGCCCTTGCCGAGCATGGGGAGCGTCATGTGAGCGAGAGGAGCCAGGTCGCCGGAGGAGCCGAGAGAGCCCTTCTGCGGGACGACGGGGGTCACGCCCTTGTTGAGCATCTCAAGCAGCATCTCGACGAGGATGGGACGAACGCCGCTCACGCCGCCGCACAGAGCGTTGGCACGCAGCAGCATCATGCCGCGGACGATCTCGTCAGCATACGGCTCGCCGGCGGCGGTGCAATGGCTGAGGATCAGGTTGGTGGAGAGCTGATTGCTCATCTCCTTGGGGACGGCGACCTTCTGGAACTCGCCGAAGCCCGTGGTGATGCCGTAAGCGACGCGGCCCTCAGCGGCGATCTTCTCGGCCAGGGCGCGGGACTTCTTCATGGCTTCCAGAGCGGAGGGAGCCAGCTCGACGGTCGCATTGTAGCGAGCGATGGCGACGAAGGATTCGAGCGTCAGGCTGTGGCCATCGACGACGACATGCTTGATCGCGGTAGGATTCATGATCATGGTAGTGTCCTCTCTTTTCTCAAAGTTCCGGTGTGACCCGGTCGGCGTGTCCGGTCGCCCGAACCGCCCAAGTGCAAGAAACGTGTCGAAGCGTTCCCCTTACTTTCCGCGCATGCCCGTGCGTGGATGGCGCTCCGCCTGTGGAAAAGTCCCACAGGATCGTTCTGGAAACAGTATAGCACATTTTTGTGCAAAATCAATAGTTCTTTGCCGGAAAAAGTTTTCTTTGTTGTGCGTTATCACCATATTTGGATAACACACTATCAGGGTACAGTGATAGAATTGGACAGAATAGATAAAAAAAGCGCCCCGCAAAAGCGGGGCGCCCTTCATTCTTTGTGGAAAGGTCACAGTTGTTCACTTCTTGTGCTTCTTGCTGGACTTCGGTTCGGGCGCGGCATAATCCATGATGCGGATCGCCGGATTCTTCTTTTTGATGAACGCGTAGATCTCGTCGAGGTCTTCGCGCGGGAAGAAGAGAGCCTTTTCCGTGTTGCCGTGGCCGATGTGCAGGCGCACCATGTCGGCATGGCCGCGGTCCTCGCACACGATCGCATTGATGTCCTCCCAAGGGAAGAACTCGTAGTTGGTGGTGAACTGCATGTTGTAGAAGATCTCAAGTCCGCGGCTCGTGAGAGCGGCGTCCTTTTTGGTCATCAGCGTCAGCAGATACAGCACTGAGAATGCGAGCGAGACGAAGGCGAGCAGCGGATTTCTGCTGCGGGTCGAAATGCCGAACAGCAGCAGCACGACAACCAAGATCCATCCGCCGGTCTGCACCCACTTTTTACGTGGCTTGAGCGACGACTGCGCGGGGTAGATCGGGGGCGGGACGGATTCCCAGGGAAGCGATTGTTTCACAGCGGTGATTCCTTTCTAAGTAAAGCAGGGGGCGTAGATTACGCGTTGATCTTGGGGGCCTTGCCGGCGGCACGGCGAGCCTCGAGGTTCGCAAGGGCCTTGGCGTGAGCCTCTTCGGGAGCGCCGGCGGGCTTGCCGGCCTTGGTCTTGCCGAAGATATTGGTGTAGGAACCGTCAGCCCAGAAGATGTTGCGGCCGAACAGAGCGGTCACATAGGCGTAAACGGGGTTGAGCAGGTTGACGAACGCATACGGGAAGAACACCAGCGGGCTCATGCCGAGAACGCCGGTCTGGTAAGCGCCGCAGCCGGTCCAGGGGAACATAACGGCCCAGAGGGTACCGGCATCTTCCAGAGAACGGGAGAGCATATTGCGGCCGAGACCGAGCTCATCGTACTTGTCAGCATAGATGGGGGCGGGAACGCCGATGCCGAGGAACTGGTCGCACATGGTGGCGTCGCAGAAGATGGAGGTCAGCAGGGTCGCGAGGATGAGGCTGCCGACGGAGTGGATCCTGTGCTTCAGGCCGCCGAACAGACGCTCGACGCAGCCGCAGCGCTCCAGAGCACCGCCGTAGGCGAGCGCGAGGAGGATGAGGTTGATGGTCCACATGGTGCCGTTCATACCGCCGGCCTTGCCGAGGATGGAGTCAGCGACTTCGTTGCCGGTCTCAACGACGATACCGTTGTGCAGCATGTTGAAGATGTCGCCCAGGGCGCGGGAGCCGTAGATGGAGGTGGGCTGGAAGATCATCATGAAGATGGTCGCGGTGGCAACGGAGATGGCGATACCGACGAGGCCGGGCACGCGCAGGATGCACATCACGATAACCACGATGATGGGGATGAGCAGAACGGGGGAGATCACGAAGGCCTCGCGGAACGCGTCCTGAATGGACTGGGCGACGGTCGGATCATAGGCGCTGGCGTCGATGTTCAGGCCCATGATGGTGTAGAGGATGAGGGCGATGACCAAGGTCGGGCCGGTGGAGGAGACCATCGCGGTAACGTGGTCGAAAAGACCGGTCTCGGCAACAGCCGCGGCGAGGTTGGTGGTATCGGACAGGGGGGAGAACTTATCGCCGACATACGCGCCGGAGATGATCATACCGGCGGTGAGGGCGGGATTGATGCCAAGGCCCGCGCCGATGCCGAGGAACGCAAGACCGATGGTGGCGGTGGTGGTCCAGGAGGAGCCGCACGCCATACCGACGATCGCGCAGAGGATGCAGCCGATGGGCAGGAACAGCTTCGGGGTCAGCAGATCCAGACCGTAAACGATCAGGGAGGGGATCGCACCGGAGGCCATGAAGCTCGAGACCAGGAAACCGACGGTGCAGAGGATCAGGACCGCTTCCATGGAAGCGCTCAGGCGCTCGATCATACCGGAGAGCATATCCTTGAAGTCGTGACCGCAGAAGTGACCGACGATGCACGCGACGACGATGGACATGACCAGGGGCATATGGGCGTCATGGTAACCGGATTCGGAATGACCGAGGAAGCAGTAAAGCATGAACCCGATCATTGCCACAATGGGAATTAACGCCAGCAGAAAACTGGGCTCCCGTGCGACTTTCTTTTCATTTGCCATTGATAAAATACCTCTCTCTTCATAAAAATACTTGCCCGTCAGGAAGCGGGAAGCCGCTCCTCCCCGTGACGAACACGCTGCACACCGCACGCGGGGACGTGCGTTTTCTGTGGAGGGGTCCCACAGAAAAACAGACACAGAACTTAGGCAACAGCACCGTCGGGCAACGGTTTCTTGCACGCTGTTTCCCATGCCCTAATCTATTTGTGAACTAATTGTAACATACCTGTTCAGCAAAAGCAATAAAATTCGCGTAGATTCCAAAAAATATTTTAGTCAATTCTTCTATATCTGGATGACGTGATGTTATGTTGATATGCTTTTACGGCATTGCAATAAAGCAAGACAGACAAAAAGGAGCAGGCGCTTAGCGCCTGCTCTGATCAAAATGACGAATGGCTTACTTTTCTTCTTTGGCCCGCTCGAGCAGCAGCTTATAGCCGTCCGCCCCGTAGCAAAGGCACTTATTGACGCGCGTGATGGTCGTGGACGAAACACCGATCTTCTGCGAGATCTGCGTGAAGGTCTTGCCATCGGCGAGAAGCGACGCCACCTCGAAGCGCTGGGACATCGCCTCGATCTCGCTGAAGGTGCAGAGATCGTCGAAGAAGCGGTAGCATTCTTCCTCCGTTTTCAAAGATAAGATCGCCTTGAACAGGTGATCGGTCTCTTCGCTTTTCATTTTGCTCTGGTACATCCAACGTTCCTCCTCAACGATCCGATCGGATCGACTCCTGTCCGCGCGGTGTGGCCGCGGCGGACGCCGAATGACGGCTGTCCGGAAGCTGCTTGCGGGCGAACCTCGGTTTTCGGAGTTTGCCCGTTGATATTGTCTCTATGGTAACAAAAAGCGGCAGTTCCGTCAAGCGCAATTCGTGCTTTTTGGCGGATATCTTCATTTTTCGTGAACACTGTCCGCGACGGAAAGAAAAATTTTTGCACCGCAGGCGGCGAAAGCTATGGCAATTCCGCGCGGAAAATGCTATACTGTCACGAAAGTGGAAAAAACGGCCGCGGACGCTTGACAATCCCTGCGCCGTACCGTAAAATATCTGTCAACCACTCCGATACGCTGCTGTGCCACCGCAGTACAGTACGCTGTCCATACATTCTATATAGGAAAGGACACACACTATCATGGCAACGATCAAAGCTCACACCTTATCCGGCTTTATGGAGCTGCTTCCCGCGCCGCAGACCCAGATGGAGCGCCTTATGGAGGTGCTGCGCTCGTCCTACGGCGTCTACGGCTTCACCCCGCTCGACACGCCCATCATCGAAGCGAGCGACGTGCTGCTCGCCAAGGGCGGCGGCGAGACGGAAAAGCAGATCTACCGTTTCTCCAAGGGCGACAGCGACCTGTCCCTTCGCTTCGACCTGACGGTGCCTCTGGCGAAATACGTTGCCCTGCATTATGCCGACCTCGCTTTCCCGTTCCGCCGTTTCCAGATCGGAAAGGTCTATCGCGGCGAGCGCGCGCAGCGCGGCCGCTTCCGCGAGTTCTATCAGGCGGATATCGACGTCATCGGCGACGGCGAGCTCGACATCACGAACGATGCCGAGATCCCCGTCATCATCTATACCGTCTTCTCCCGCCTCGGCCTGTCCCGTTTCCAGATCCGCATCAACAACCGCCGCATCTTAAACGGCTTCTACGCGATGCTGGGCCTTTCCGACAAGTCCGGCGATATCATGCGCACCGTCGACAAGATCGAAAAGATCGGCCCTGACCTCGTGCGCGCGATCTTGGTCGACGACTACGCCGTCGAGGGCGAAAAGGCGGATGAGATCCTCGCCTTCATCGGCATCAAGGGCACGAACGAAGAGGTGCTCGCTTCTCTTGAAAAGTACCGCGGCCGCAACGAGATGTTCGACCAGGGCCTCGACGAGCTGACGACCGTCGCCAAGTACCTCGGCGCGTTCGGCGTGCCGCAGGAGAACTTCGCGGTCGACCTGACCATCGCGCGCGGCCTCGACTACTACACCGGCACGGTGTACGAGACGACGCTGCTCGACCACCCCGAGATCGGCTCGGTCTGCTCCGGCGGCCGCTACGATAACCTTGCGGAGTACTATACTGACCGCAAGCTCCCCGGCGTCGGCATTTCGATCGGCGTGACGCGCCTGTTTTATGTCCTCGGCGAGCAGGGCCTTCTGAATAGCGACATCTGCACCGCGCCGGCGGACGTGCTTATCCTGCCGATGATCGAGGACCTGAGCGAGGCCATCTCGCTCGCCACCGACCTTCGCGCCGCGGGCGTCAGCACGCAGATCTACACGGAAAAGAAGAAATTCAAGGCCAAGATGAACTACGCCGACAAGCTCAAGGTGCCCTACGTCTACTTCCTCGGCGAAGACGAGATCAACGCGGGCGTCGTGTCCTGCAAGGACATGCGCACCGGCGAGCAGGTCAAGCTTCCCCGCGCGGAAGCGGTGGAAAAGGCCAAGGCCTTTGTGGAGTCTGACCGCCAAAAGCCGGTCATTTGTGAAAAGTAAAAAAGTGGCAGCCCGAAAGGGCTGCTTCTTTTTTGCGCTCCCTCGGGGGAGCGGTTGCTTTCCGCGCAGAGCGCGGAGGGAAAATGCGGCGTGCGCGCCGCAGCACCAAGGGGGGATATTCTCTTTCGAGAAAGAGAATATCCCCCCTTGTCGCGTCCCCACACGGTGTGGGGAACAACGATGCAGCGCTGCCGCGCTGCGATAAAAACCCCGCTGCGCAGGAGGCGCGAAAAAAGGCAGCCTTTCGGCTGCCGATTTTTTTAGTCCACCGTACGCATGAAGGACGTCGATCCCTTCTGAAATCTCACATCCAGCTTCACGCGGTCCGCGCGCATATAGCTCGTGGTGTATTCATAGGTATGCCCGTTCTCGGTCGTGGTGCGGCGCTGGTGGAAAAACGCCGCCGAGCCGGGCGCGCAGTGCAGAAGCTGCGCCTCGTGCGGCGCGAGCACGACGGCCTCATACGTGTCCGACGCGGAAAACGGGATGACGCCGACGTGGTAGAGGAGACTGTAGAAGCTGTGCGTCTCCAAAAGCTCGCGCGTCAGGTTCGGGTAGATGTACTCGGGGTAGTACGACGTCTCTAAAATGAGCGGCTCGCCGTCGACGTTTCGCACGCGCGTGAAGCGATAGACTTTGACACCCGGCTCAAGGCCCATGAGCGTCACGATCTTGGGAGAAGGCGTGATGACCGCGAAGTCGACCAGCGTGGACGACGGCGTTTTGCCCAGCTGGGAAATTTCCGTCGTGAACGAATACTGCACGCCCTTGCGGCGCGTGTTCGGGTCAGTGACGAACGTGCCCTTGCCGCGCTTGCGCACGACAAAGCCCTCTTCTTCCAGCGCGCCGATGGCCTGACGCACGGTGTTGCGGCTGATATCATACGAGCGGCAGAGCTCGGCCTCGCTCGGCAGCAGGTCGCCGACCTTGAGCGCGCCGGAGGTGATGCTGCGCTTGATGATGCCCATGAGCTGGGAATAGAGCGGAATTTCGCTGTCGAGCGACAGCGGATTTTTGAGGACCGGATTGTGTTCCATGATGGGAACCTCCCGAGAAATACGTTTTGGAATATTCCCATCATACCACATATCTTTGAGATGTTCCAGTACCTTTTTGCAATATTCCCATCATTTTACGCAAAAAAGCGGAGAAAAAGGCGGCCTTCGGGCCGCCTTTTTGAAATTTGACTGCTTCAGTCCAGAATTTCCTGCGCGCCGGTCTTCAGATTCACGCGCACAGAGTGCGTCACGAGCGGGTCGCTCGTCTTTTGATGGTCGATATCGTAAACGGCGGTGGTGTAGACATAGCCGTCGCGGATCTCAAGGGCACCGGGGAAGTAGCTGATGCTGCTGCCATCCTCCGTGACGCTGCCGTAGAAATAGTCCGCATCACCGATACTCGTCCAAGTCTTGCCGCTGTCATAGGAAATGGACAGGTTGTTCTGCGCGGGCGGGAACTGTAGCGTCTTGACAATATTGCCGTGGTTATCAAAAGCAATGGACTCGTAGCCGTCGATCTTTACGTACTGCTCGCCGTCAGAATTGTAGAGCTCCGTAACATACGTTCCCATCGTCGCGCCGCCGATATGATAGTTAAGCGCCACTCTGCTGCCTCTGATCGAAAGTGTCGCGCGCACGGGTGAGTCGGTCAGAGAGTCGATCGGCAGGGTATCGATCGTTTCGACTGAGCCGCCCTCGTGCCAGCGATAGAATTTACCGCCCGCGGTGTACCAGAGGTAACCGCCCAGATCGACGTAGCTGTCGGCAGCCTTGATAAGCGAGTCGCGGCTGACAGTATTCGTCGTGGTGGCCGAAGATGCGTCGGATGGCTCAGTGCCAGACTGGGCGCTGTTGAACCATGCGAGTATCGCGTCGTAGAGCGTTGCATAGTCGCCGTAATCGCTGACCTTATAGTAGTATGCGTCGTCTCGCTGGTAGAGCATGATGTCCGTGCCCTCGAAGAACGCAAGGTGCGAGGAATCGTTGTTGCTGAGCCAGAGCGTGAGCGACCGTGCTCCGTCAGCAGGGGTGAACTTATCATGCAATAGCGCATAGCTGCACTCGTCAAGCCTGACCGTTGGCGTGACGTTCAGCATATCGCGGTCGGTGATCGCCGCATTGTCCCGGTAGAGAAACATCCACGCTGCGCCGCCGTTCGACGCGAGCTGAAGATCGGCCTGAAAATCGGAATCGTCCAGCGCGGGATCAGCCGCCGCGTCGGCGTCCCAGTTCACCGTGAAGCTTCTGACCATCGCCCGGAGTACCTCGGCCTCGCCCTCAACGGCGCGGTCGCGGTTCCAGCCCCACTGATTCTCTTCCGTGCTGCCGTCGAACGTCCAGTGCGTTGTGACCTCGTAGCAGGTGCCGTCCGGCGCATCAAAGAGCGTGACAATTGTGTTGCTCATGCCCTCGTGCTCCACAAAGCGCCAGCCCGCGTCGGTCTTCTCGGCCTTTGCGCCGGTGCTTTCCCATTCCGCCTTCGCTTCGTCAAGGCTCTGCTCGAGCTTCTTTGCGTTGAAGTAGGAGCCGGTGTCGTAGCGGGAGTACCAGAACTCCGTCCCCGGATTGCACGCCCAGGCGGTGATCGGCGCATAGAAGTAGTAGCTGCCGTCGCCCGAAATGAGCCGCGCCTCGCACTGGTTGGCGCGGCCGTAGCCGTCCGCCGCCGTGTCGTTCAGCAGGTCGGGAATGAACATCTTCGGCAGATCAAGCCCCGCGTAGTCGACATAGAAGTCGTGCAGGTAATACTTTTCCTCTCCGCTGTAGCTGCATCCGTTGTACCACAGCCCGTCGTTGCCGGTATAGGTGCCGATGACCTGATAGCCGGTCTGCTCGCCGCTGGTGTAGTGCAGGACGGTGAGATAGTGCGTCCAGTTCTCGTTGAGATATCCGTCGTCCGTCAGCTCCTGCCCGCCGATGACGTCGATCTGCATGCCCGCCTCGTTCGTGGGCTTCATCTCATACTGGAAGTACCACAGCTCCAGCACCGTGCCGTCGGGGGAGAGGTTGCCGAGCGAATCTGCCTGCTCCAGCTGCGTCACGCGCACGTCGGCGACCGTGTCTTCGATCGAGCGGGACGCATAGTCGTTGTTTTCCGACACGGAATAGGTCATCGTGCCTTTTTTGAGGTCTTCCACGCACGCGGCGGCATAGTCGTCCATCGAGGCGTAGATCGGATTGACCTGTTCGTTCAAGCGGAAAACCGAACAAAAGAGTTCGCTGCCGTCTTCTTCGTAATCGCCGGCAAGGCCGAGGTAGACCGAGCCGTCCTTTTGCTTCAGAAGATAGACCTGATTCGGTTGACCGTCACTTGCCTCTTCGCAATGGCCGCTCCAAGCGGACTTGTTGTGCTGTATGAGATCGTCGACCGGCGAAGCTTTGGTGCTGCCGAAGAGCGCGTAGAAGGACTGCTTTTCCAGCGTGTATTCCTCCATCGGGCCGTAGATAAGGGCATAGCCCAGATCGTTGAACATCGTGACGTATTTCTCCCCTGCGGGATTCGTCGCGGTGCGGAAGGTGGGGTATGCGCCGTCCGTAAAGCCATCCGTAAAGCCGGGCGCTTCATATAAGAGCGTGTCGACCGTATAGCTCTTGTCGGCAAACGGGTCGTCATTTTTCTGTGCGCGCTCGCCCCAGCTGACGGCGCAGCCCGCCGTCAGCGTCAGCGCCAGCACGAGGGCGACAACGCCGAGCCCGCGCTTTTTCTGCGCGCCCAGCACGTTCGTGATGCGGCGCTTCAGACGCTCGACCGTGCCGCCGAAGCACGTCGTCGCGGGCAGCGCCCGCACGCTGGACTGCACGGCGGCGAGCAGTGTCCGGCTGTAAGCCGCGCGCTCGGGGAGTTCGAGCCCGTCGGTCGCCGCGCTGTCGCAGGCGAGCTCGATGTCCTCGTCCACCTGACGCAGCATCAGATACACCACGGGGTTGAACCAGTGCATCGCGTTGGCCGCGAGCAGCACGAGCTTTAAGAGCATGTCGCGCCGCTTGAGGTGGCACAGCTCATGGCGCAGGATGTAGCGCAGCTCCTGCACGTCGTAGCGCTCGTGGGGCAGGAGCAGCCGCGGGCGAAGAAGACCTGTCACCGCGGGGGTGGAGATGGCCTCGCAGACGATCATCTCCGGCGCACCCACGCCCAAGTCGCGCGCCGTGTCAGAGAGCATCGCGGCGTAGTCCGCGCGGGCGACGTCTCTCTTCCAGCGGCGCACCGTGCGGCGGAAGAGGGCGTAGGAGACACCCTGATACAGCAGGAACGCCGCCGCGCCCGCGAGATAGCCGTAAAACAAGATCGTCGTCACGGGGATGTAGCGCGTCGTCTTCTGCTCGGGATTCGTCACGGGGCGCTGGATGATCGTGTCGCGCACCTGTGCGGGGGACTGGCCGCTTTTTTCGGCCATGTCGCCGAAGAGATTGTCGGTTGATTGGATGGTCGTCTTATCCGTGCCGACAAAGAGGGTGTAGTCTTTCGGCGGTGCGGCCTGCACCGGCGCGTTTTTCACCGAAAAATCGACCGGCAGCAGCAAAAAGACCGCCAGCGCCAGCCACAGCCAGCAGCGCGTTTTCGCGCGGTAGCGCTCGCGCCAGAGGGGTTTGAGTACCAGCATCGCCAGAATGGCGAGGGAACCTAACAGGGAAGTTTTCAACAGATTCAGCAGAAATGTTTCCATGGTGCGTCCTCCTTTTTATCGCCGTTTACCGGCTCATATCGTCCAAAAACTGCCGCAGCTCGTCGATCTCGCTCTGCTCGAGCGGCTGCTCGGCGTTCAGCGCCGCGACGAAGCTGCCGAGCGACCCGCCGTAGAGTCGCTTCAGGACGCTGCGGCTCTCAAATTCGAGGTATCTGTCCTTTGAGACGAGCGGCGTGTACAAATTGTTCCGCCCCTCGCGGCGGCTCGAGAGGAATCCTTTTTCGCACAGGCGAGTAAGGTAGGTGTTGACGGTGTTGGCGCTCCAGCCGTGGCTCGCGAGCGCGCCGTCGAGATCGCCGCGGCTGACCTCGCCGCCGACGGCCCAGATGGCCTGCATCACGGCAAGCTCCGCGTCGGGCAGTCTCTTTTTATCGTCCATGGGTTGACCTCCTTAGATGATCTACTACATTTGTCGTTGATAACTATATACTACATATGTAGTAGTTTGTCAAGCGCCTTTTATGTCCTTTTATGTCCTTTTTTGTTTTGCAGCGAAAATTGCAGAAAACAGGGGAAAGGCATGACGGCAAATCGTCAAAATGAAAGATGCTGTTCAATTATTTGAATAAGTTCTTGCAAATCTTTCTGAAAATCGCTTGCTTTTGTGCAAAGCGCAAGGTATAATGAAGAAACCGTATGAAATCATTTGGCAATTCAATAAATAAAAATTTGAGAGGAGATCTTTATCATGGCAAAGTTCAAAGTTTACTACACCATCGAGCTCAACGAGGTGGCCACGCACATCTTCGAGTCCAACGACTTTGAAGTGAAGCTGTGCAGCCATAACGACGAGGAGACCTACGTCAAGGAGCTCGCCGAGTTCCAGCCCGACGCCATTATGTGCCGCACCGAGCCCATCACCGCCAAGATGATGGACACCTGCAAGAACCTCAAGGTCATCGGCAAGCAGGGCGCCGGCCTCGATAACATCGACATGGACCACGCCCACGCCAAGGACATCACCGTTGTCTACGCGCCCGCCGGCAACGCCAACGCCGTCGCCGAGCACGCCGTCATGCTGATGCTCATGTGCGCCAAGCGTTTCACCTATGTCGACCGTCAGTTCCGCAGCGGCAACTTCCTTGTCCGCATGGGCATGGAGCACACCTATGAGCTCGGCGGCAAGACCCTCGGTATGATCGGCTGCGGCCGTATCTCCCAGCTCGCCATGCAGAAGTGCAAGTATGGCTTCGGCATGAACGTCATCGGCTACGATCCGTACCTCACGCAGGACAAGATCGGCGATCTGTGCGAGCTGAAGGCCACCGCCAAGGAGGTCTGGGAGCAGGCCGACTTCGTGTCCGTGCATCTGCCCGTCGTTCCCTCCACCGAGCACTCCATCGGCCGTGAGCAGTTCAGCTGGATGAAGCCCACCGCTTCCTTCATCAACTGCGCGCGCGGCGCTCTGATCAAGGAGAACGAGCTTGTCGAGTGCCTGAAGGACGGCACGCTGTTCCAGGCCGGTCTCGACGTGTTCGAGCATGAGCCCATTCAGGAGTCCAGCCGCGAGCTGTTCAACCTCGACAACGTCATCATGACCCCGCACATGGCCGCCACCACCGAGCAGAGCGTTCTGAACTGCTGCACCAGCGTTGCCAACGACATCGTCGCCGTCTGCAACGGTCAGGAGCCCAAGGTCAAGGCCCAGAAGCCCAAGTTCTAAGTTATTTCTGTTTCGTAGAAACTACTTATTAAAAGGGACGCCTCGAAAGAGGCGTCCCTTTTTTGCGCCCTTGGGCGCGGGAGGACAGCCGGGCAGAGCTGCTGCTTTTTATTCCAACAGCGTGTGGAGACGCGGGAAAGGGGGCCATTGTCTCACGCGAGACAATGGCCCCCTTTCCCATGCAGCTCCAGCGGTGCTGCTTTCCCTGCGCCTTTGGGTGCAAAACGATCCCTTGGTGCAAGATATTCTTCATTCTTGTTAAATAGTTAACGAAATGAAAGAAAAAAATCAAAATTGCCTATATTTTTCGCAACTTTGCAGTTGATTTTTCATTTTTCTGTGTGTATAATCAAAATCGAAGAAAATCGGATCTCATTCCGGATTCACAAATTTTAAAGGAGAAGTCAAATGAAAGAATTGTACGTCGTCAACTGCTGCCGTACCGCTGTCGGTTCCTTCGGCGGTTCCCTGAAGAACACCCCTGCCGCTCAGCTCGGCTCCATCGTCGTGAAGGAAGCCCTCAAGCGCGCGAATGTCGCTCCCGAGAATGTCGATGAGCTGATGTTCGGCTGCATCCTGACCGCTGGTCTTGGTCAGAACGTCGCCCGTCAGGTCGGCGTGGGCGCCGGTCTCCCCTATTCCGTCCCCGCCTATACCGTCGGTATGGTCTGCGGCTCCGGTATGAAGTCCGTCATTGAGGCTGGCCGCGCCATCCTCGCCGGCGACGCCGATATCGTCGTCTGCGGCGGCACCGAGAACATGAGCGCCGCTCCTTATGCTGCTCCCGACGCCCGCTGGGGCGCCCGCATGGGCGACAAGAAGCTTGTCGACACCATGATCAAGGACGGCCTGTGGGATGCGTTCAACAACTACCACATGGGCACCACCGCCGAGAACATCTGCGATGTTTGGGGCATCACCCGCGAAGAGCTCGACGCCTTCGGCGCTGCCTCCCAGCAGAAGACCGAGGCTGCTCAGGCTGCCGGCCGTTTTGACGATGAGATCGTTCCCGTCCCCGTGAAGGTCAAGAAGGAGATCGTCGAGTTCAAGAAGGATGAGTTCCCCCGCGCCGGTTCCACCGTCGAGGGTCTTGCCAAGCTGCGCGGCGCGTTCCCCGTCGGCCCCGAGGGCGTTGAGGACGAGATCGTCCACACCTTCGAGCCCACCGGCATCCACGAAGCCGATACCAAGAAGCACGTCCAGCGCGTCACCGCCGGTAACGCCTCCGGCATCAACGACGGCGCTGCCGCCATCGTCCTCGCTTCCGGCGAGGCCGTGAAGAAGTACAACCTCAAGCCCATGGCCAAGCTCGTCAGCTGGGGCCAGGGCGGCGTCGACCCGAAGATCATGGGCGTCGGCCCCGTGCCCGCTTCCCGTCAGGCCATGCAGAAGGCCGGCCTGACCATCGACGATATCGACCTCGTCGAGGCCAACGAAGCCTTCGCGGCCCAGTCCATCGCTGTTGCCCGTGAGCTGCACTTCGACATGAGCAAGGTCAACGTCAACGGCGGCGCGATCTCCATCGGCCACCCCGTCGGCGCTTCCGGCGCTCGTATCATCGTTACCCTGCTGCACGAAATGCTCAAGCGCGACGACGCCAAGAAGGGTCTTGCCACCCTCTGCATCGGCGGCGGCCAGGGTGTTGCCACCATCTTCGAGAAGTGCTAAAGCACCGCTAACCCCTGAAAATAAAAGGAGACCTCGAAAGAGGTCTCCTTTTTATTTTGTCCTCTGCACGGTGCAGGGAAAAAAGCAGTGTCCTTGCCGAGACGCAAAAAGGAAGCAGCCCTTTCGGGCTGCCCCTCACGCGCCCTCGCGGGCGCAAGCGCCGTACAGTGCGCCGCGCTGCGATTTAACCCTCCGCCTGCGCGGCGAGGATCGCCTCGTAGATCGTCTGCGGGTCGAGCTTATCATAGTCCGCGCTCGTCGCCATCGCGGCGGCGTCGACCTGCTCGGCGATGAAGTTCGTGAAGTACTCCTCGCGCACCTCATCGGCGGCTGCGGCCTTGTCGAGCGGCAGGCGGAGCAGGATGTGATAGCCGAGGCTGGATTCGACGACTTCACTCACCTCGCCCTCGGAAAGCGCGTAGGCGGCGTCTTCAAACTCCTGCACCATCGAGCCGGTCGTGAAGGTGTAGCCCGTGGGATGGCTCTCGCGGCCGGGATCCTCGCTGTACTGGTCGGCGAGCTCGGCAAAGTAGGAGGCGATGTCGTCGCCGGTGTAGGAATTGAGCTTTTCGACGAGCTCCTCAGCGAGCGCTTTCTTTTCGGCCTTCTGCTCGTCGGTGAGGGCTTCGCCGGTCGTCACGTCCTTCGTCGCAAGCAGGATGTGGTCCGCCGTGATGTAGCCCTGCTCGGCGGCGTAGACGGCGAGGTCCTCGTCGGAGGCGTAGAGCGCGCTGCCCTCGGTATTGTAGAGCTCATAGAGATCCTGATACAGGTAGTTCGAGCGCGCGACGCGGTCATAGGTCTCGCGGCGCATGCCGAGCTTGGCGATCTCGGCCTCAAAAGCTTCCTCGCTGCCGTACTGGTCAATGTAGCTCTGGTCGCTCTCGGCCATGGCGGCCTCCTGCTCGGCGGTAAGCGTCACGCCGTACTTGCTGGCGAGATTTTCAAGCACCAAGTGCTGCTTGACGGACGAGAGCACGCTTGCTTTCACATAGTCGGCGACACTCATGCCGTCGGAGAGGGTGTCGTCCCAGTTGATGGACGAGCCGGTGTAATACTGCATGTAGCTGTTGAGATACGACACGTCGTAGCCGATCCAGTATGCGACAAGGTCGGCGCTCGCGCCGTTGCCGTTCAGGCTTGCGACGATCGCGTCGGGCGCGACGCCGGTCGCTTCGTAGCAGAGACCCTCCTGCATCGTGCCGGAGGTGAAGCCGTTCGAGGGCGAGAGCGACACGACGGCAAAGGTGAGCGCCGCGGTGATGGCCGCCGCGCCAAGGAACGAAAGCAATCTCTTCTTGATCATAATGTTACCTCTTTTTCGTTTTCTTCCTTATTCACACGCAGGTCTCCGACCAGCGTCAAGGCTGTATCCAATGCGTCCTCGTTTGGCGTAAGACGCAGCAGGAGCTTCGGCTCCGTCCCCGTGGCGGAGAGCGTGAGCCGACGGCGGTTCTTCGGCAGTGAGCAGAGGGCCATCACGGCCTCCACGGGGACTGCCTCGGACGCGGCAAAGGTGAAGGTGATCTCGCTGCCGCGCTGCGAGATATCGCTCACACCGATCTGCACGGCCTCCGCGCGCAAAAGCGCGACGTCCATGAGCTTGAGGACCGGCTGGGGCGGCTCGCCGTAGCGGTCGATGAGCTCGTCGAGCAGCTCCTGCGACTGCTCGGCGGTGCGCAGCGCCGCGATGCGGCGGTAGATATCCATGCGCTGCTCGCCCGAGGGAATGTAGCTCTCCGGCAGGTTGGCCGAGACTGTGAGGTCTGCCGAGCATTCGGTGCGCTGCGGCGCTTTTTCACCGCGCTGCTCGAGTACGGCCTCTTCCAGGAGCTGCAAGTACATATCGTAGCCGACGCTCATCATGTAGCCCGACTGCTCGGGGCCGAGCAAATTGCCCGCGCCGCGAATCTCAAGGTCGCGCATCGCGATGCGGAAGCCCGAGCCGAACTCCGCGTATTCGCGGATGGCCGTCAGGCGCTTGGCCGCAACCTCGGTGAGGATCTTGCCCGCGCGGTAGGTCATATAGGCATACGCCCGGCGCGCGCTGCGGCCGATGCGGCCGCGTATCTGGTGCAGCTGGGCAAGGCCGAGGCGGTCGGCGTCCTCAATGATGAGGGTGTTGACATTCGGAATGTCGATGCCCGTCTCGATGATCGTCGTGCAGACGAGCACCTGAATTTCTCCGTCCGAGAGCTGCTGCATCACGGACGACAGGCCCTTTTCGTCCATCTTGCCGTGCGCGACGCCGATGGCGACGTCGTCGCCGAGGAGCTTTTTGAGCTGGGCGGCGCAGCGGTCGATGGTCTCGACGCGGTTGTGCATGTAGTAGACCTGCCCGCCGCGGAGAAGCTCGCGCCGGATGGCGTCGGCGATGACGCTCCAGTTATGCTCGAGCACATATGTCTGTACCGGCTGGCGGTCGACGGGCGGGACCTCGATGGTCGACATGTCGCGGATGCCCGAGAGCGCCATGTTGAGCGTTCTGGGGATGGGCGTTGCCGAGAGCGTCAGCGTGTCGACCTGACGCGAGAGCTCCTTGAGCTTTTCCTTGTGCGTTACGCCGAAGCGCTGCTCCTCGTCGATGATGAGAAGGCCGAGGTCCTTGAAGTGCAAACTCTTTTGCAGCAGCGAGTGCGTGCCAATGAGTAAGTCGATCTTTCCCGCGGCGGCATCCTGCAAAATTTGCTTCTTCTGCGCCGGCGTTTTGAAGCGCGAGAGCACTTCGATGCGCACGGGGAACGAGCGGAAGCGGTTCAGCGCCGTCGCGTAGTGCTGCTGGGCGAGCACGGTGGTCGGCACTAAGATGGCCGCCTGCTTGCCGTCGAGCACGCACTTCATCACAGCGCGCAGCGCGACCTCAGTCTTGCCGTAGCCGACGTCGCCGCAGAGCAGGCGGTCCATCGGCGTCGAGCGCTCCATGTCGGCCTTGATCTCGGCGATGGCGCGCAGCTGATCGTCGGTCTCTTCGTAGTCAAAGGCCTCTTCAAATTCCTTCTGCCACGGGGAGTCGGGCGAAAAGGCGAAGCCCGGGCGGCGTTGGCGCTCGGCATAGAGCGCGATGAGACCCTTGGCGAGGTCCTTTGCCGCGGCGCGCGCCTTCGTCTTCGCGCGCGACCAGTCCGTGCCGCCGAGCTTACTGAGCTTCGTGCGTATTTGGCCGTCCTCGTCCTCGCCATGGCCGCCGATGTATTTCGACACCATGTCGAGCTGCGTCGCGGGGACGTATAAGCTGTCGTTGCCCGCGTAGCAGATCTTGATATAGTCCTTGTCCACGCCGTCGACGCGCATGCGCTCGATGCCCGCAAAGCGGCCGATGCCGTGGTGGACATGCACGACGAGATCGCCGGGGGAGAGGTCTTCATAGGAGCGCAGCGCGGCGCGGGCCGACGTCTCCTTCTTCGGCCGCGCCTTTGCGCGCTTGCCGGAGAGGGGAGCGGTCAGCTGGCCCTCGGTCAGGATGACGAGCTTTAATTGTGGATATTCGCTGCCCGCGCTCAGCGCGCCGAGGCCGATGACGGTCTCGTGCGGGGCGGGGAGACGGTCGTTTTTCAAATTGAGCTGCGCGCGGATGTTCCGCTCTTCCAAAAGGCGCCGGAAGTTTTTCGCGCGCGTTTCGTTGCCGCAGAGAACGAGCACGCCGCAGCCTGCGCCAAGATACCGCTCCATATCACCCGCGGCGGTCTCGAGGCTGCCGCCGTACGACGGCAGCGATCGCGCATTCATGCTGAGGATGGCCCGCGGCGGCAGCAGATTGCGCGACGTGGGGAGCGAATCGAGCAGCAGCGCGGGGAACGCACCCATGCGGTGGCTCAATGCCTCCTGACTGAGCGCGAGCGCGGCGAATTCGCCGCACAAAACGCCCTCTTCGATCAGGGGCTTTACGTCCTCGGAGAGCTCCCAGTGGTAGTTCTTGCTGCGCTCCAAAACGCGCATGCCGTCGCTGACGGCGATGAGCGTGTCGGGTGAAAGATAGTCGAGCGCGCAGACCTCGTCGGGGTAGCACGCGGCGAGATACCGGTCCATGCCGCCGAGCGGCAGGTCGTTACGAAGCCTCTCGATGTCGCTGCGCAGCGTTTGGACGATGGGGCTGTCTTCGGCCTTTTTCGCAATTTTCTGCGCGGCGCGCCCAAGGCGCTCGAGCATTTTTTCGCGCCCGCCGTCCGAGAGGGCGGGCAGCACCTCTGCCGCGGGCAGGACGGTCAGGGATTTGACATTCTGCGTGCGGCGCTGGGTCGTCACGTCGAATTCGCCCATCGCGTCGACCTCGTCATCGAAAAACTCGACGCGCACGGGCGCGCTCAGCGGCGACCAGACGTCGAGAATGCCGCCGCGCAGCGCGAACTGGCCGACGCCCTCGACCGTTTCCGCGCGCGTGTAGCCGCTTTCGACAAGCTTTTTCGAGAGCGCGTTCAGGTCAAAGCGGTCGCCGAGCGAAATGTCCGTCACCGCGCCGCGCAGCGCGTCGGGCGGGAGCGTTCGCTGCATCAGGCCGTCGACCGTCGCAACCAGGATTGGCGCTTTTCCGGCGGCAAGGCTGCACAGCGAGCCGATGCGCTGCTGCTCCCAGCCGTGGGAGGCGAACACGCGGTCGCGCAGCTGCCATTCGCGCGCGAACAGCAGGCTTACGTCCTCACCGAGCAGCTCGTGCAGGTCGCCCGCCATGCGGTTTGCCTCGTTTTCGTCCGCGCAGACGATCAAAAGCGGGCGCTGTGTCTTGTGCCGCACGGCAGCGGTGAGCTGCGCGCGGTGTACACCCGAAAGGCCCGACACGGCGATGGGCGATGTGCCCGCGTCAAGCGAGAGCAGCAGCTCGCGCACCTCGGGAAGAGCGGCGAGCGCTTCGTTGAGTTTGTTCATCCCCTGCGCCATGTCGTATCCCTCCTCCCGCAGCGCGCAAAAGGGCAGATCCGCCGCAGCCGCGGCGGGTCATGCCCGTGGTCGTCAGTCATTTTATTATATAGGCTTTTGGCAAAAAGTCTATGTCGATTTTTTAAATTTTGGCGGCAAAAAGCGTTCAGCCGTTGTAGCGGTTCTGCGCGGCGCTCACGCCGTCGGTGATGATGCACTCCGCCGCGCCGAGCGCGCGGTCGAGCACACCGTCGATGACCTTGCGCTCATTGGCCGTGAACGGGCCGATGACCCAGTCGACAATGTCGTGCTCCGGCGCGCCGACGCCGACCTTGACGCGCGGGAAAGCGTCGGTGCCGAGGTGCGCGATGATGTTCTTGAGACCGTTGTGTCCGCCCGCGCTGCCGCTGCCGCGCACGCGGAGCTTGCCGAGCGGGAGCGAAATATCGTCGGAGATGACGATGACGTGGTCAGCGGGAATTTTATAGAACCGCGCCGCCTCGCCCACAGCCTCGCCGGAGAGGTTCATGTAGGTCTGCGGCATCATCAAAAGCACATTCGCCCCGCCAAATTCGATGACCTCCGTCAGCGCGCGGAAGCGCAGGCGGTTGCAGCGCAGATCGCGCTTGTCGATCAGACGCTCCGCGGCCATGAAGCCGATGTTGTGGCGGGTGTTTTCATACTGCTTGCCGTAGTTGCCCAAACAGACGAGCAGCCATTCCGGCGGGCCGGATTTTTTGAAAATCATGGAAATGTTCCTCACTTTCCCCGTAAGGGGGAGTTTCTTGCGCGCCCCTGGGCGCGCGGGTGCAGCGCGAAGCGCTGCGGGGGTGTCTCCCATTGGCATGGGAGTGCGCAGTCAAAGGGGATATTCTCTTTCCAAAGAGAATATCCCCTTTGGAACCCCAAGAGAAAGGCGAAGGGAGTCCCCCTCGACCCCCAACATTGCGGGTTTGCAGCTTGAAGAGCTGCAATGCTTGCCGATTGCACTGCCCATAGCGCGGCGTTGCTGCGTTTGGAGTTGCTAGACGATTTGCCTCTGCTTCTATCATCCGCTGTTGCGCAGCCGTTGGCGGCTCTGCTGCCTTACGGATGCGGCACACCCCTTGCGGGTGCCGCTCTGCTCATCTTGTAGGAGTACAGCCTAATTTCCGCCTACCGCCAGTCCCTACAATGCGGCGAGCGCAGCATTGCCGCTATTTCGCACGTAGTCTGCCGCCGAGCAAACGTCACTCGCGCCTCACGATAGTAAGGCGCGGTTGAGAGTTGTCACGAATCGCAGGGATTCATGGCGAAGCCATGTACACCGCACTTACATTGCGCAGCGCGTGCAGCTCTTCAAGATCGAGACTGCCAATGTGCGGGGTCGAGGGGCAGAACCCCTCGCGTTCTCTTGGGGGTCAAAGGGGGCCATTCTCTCACGCGAGAGAATGGCCCCCTTTACTCGCTTCTTTGCGCGGCGCAAAGGACTTACGCCCCCACGCAGCGGGTCATACCAGCAAAGTTATTTAACTAATTCCTAAAGGAGTTTTAGTTAAAAAGTTTCGCGATAGAAATTTCCTGATATGTGCGCTCGATCGCTTCGGCGAACATCGGCGCGACGGTCAGGTACTTGATGCGGGACTTGGCGAGTTCCTCTTCGTTGGCAGGGGCGGGGATGGTGTCGAGCAGGGCCAGCTCTTCGATGCTGCTCGCGGCCAGGCGCTCGAGCGCGGGGCCGGAGAGAACGCCGTGGGACGCGCAGGCGTAGACCTTCTTCGCGCCGCCGACCTCAACGATGGCCTTGGCCGCGTTGCAGAGGGAACCAGCGGTGTCGACCATGTCGTCGAAGAGGATGCACTCCTTGCCCTCAACGTCGCCGATGACGTTCATGACCTCGCACTGGTTGGCCTTCTGGCGGCGCTTATCGACGATGGCGAGGTTCATGTGCAGCTTCTGGGCGAAGGTGCGGGCGCGGGCGACGGAGCCGACGTCGGGGGAGACGACGACCATGTCCTCGCACACGGAACCGAACTTCTTGGCGTAGTAGTCGACGAAGATGGGGTTGCCGAAGAGGTTATCCACGGGGATATCGAAGAAGCCCTGGATCTGGTTGGCGTGCAGGTCCATCGTCAGCACACGGTCAACGCCCGCGGCGACGAGCATGTTGGCCACGAGCTTGGCGGAGATGGGGTCGCGGCTCTTGGCCTTGCGGTCCTGACGGGCATAGCCGAAGTAGGGCATGACGGCGGTGATGCGGCCGGCGGAAGCGCGGCGGCAGGCGTCGACCATGATGAGAAGCTCCATCAGACTGTCGTTGACGGGCTTGCAGGTAGACTGAACGAGGAACACGTCGCTGCCGCGCACGGTCTCGTACAGGGAGACGGAGGCCTCGCCGTCTGCGAAGCTCTTGACCTCGCTCTCGCCGAGCTTGGTGCCGATGATCTTGCAGATGTCCGCTGCCAGTTTGGGGTTTGCGTTGCCGGTGAAAATCTTGATGTCCTTACCGTGAGAGATCATGTTGATGTACTCCTCTGTTTATAAAAATTTTCTGAAGTTACTTTTTCTCGTGCGCCGCGCGCCACTGTTCCGCCCAGCCGGGCTTGTTGACCTGACGCTCGCGCGCGATGGCGAGGGAATCGGCGGGCACCTCGTCGGTGATGGTGGAGCCGGCGGCGATGTAGCTGCCGTTTCCGACCGTGACGGGGGCGATGAGGTTTGTGTTGCAGCCGATGAAGGCGTCGTCGCCGATCGTGCAGCGGAACTTTTTAAAGCCGTCGTAGTTCGTCGTGACCGTGCCGCAGCCGAAGTTGATGCGCTCGCCGCAATCGCTGTCGCCGACGTAGGTGAGGTGCGAGATCTTCGTGCCGTTGCCGATGACGCTGTTTTTGATCTCGACAAAGTCGCCGACTTTGACATGATCGCCGATTTTCGAGTTCGGGCGGACATAGGCAAAGGGGCCGACGGTCGTGTGCGCGCCGACGGTGCTCTCATTGAGCTGCGAGGCGTTCACCTCGGTCTCGTCGCCGACCGTGCAGTCGCGGATCATGGCGTTCGGGCCGATGGTGCAGTTCTTGCCGATGACGGTCCGGCCGCGCAGGATCGTTCCCGGCAGGATGACCGTGCCGCTGCCGATCTTGACGCGGGGGTCAATGTAGGTATTGTTGGGGTCCATGATGGAAACGCCCGCGGCAAAGTGCTTGTCGGCGATCTTGCGGCGGCACATGTCCTGTGCGGATCTGAGCTCCTCGTCGTCGCCGACGGGCAAAAAGCCCTTCGTGATTTCCGCCCCCTTGGGGAAGGCGGCGAAGGCGCCGTGCTCCTTGAGCACCTTGCAGCACTCCTTCGCGTCCGCGGAGTAGACCGCGCCGCCGGAGAACACGCCCACGGGCAGCACCGCGCCGTTGACGATGAGCACGCTGCCCTTTTCATCCTTGAGGAGCGTTAAAAGCTCTTCCCCGTGTCTGGCACCGTCGACGTAGACAACATCGGCGTTTTCGGGGACGTAGGGGCGCATCATGTCGTGCGCCCGTTTGTCAGACACAATAAAAAACCGCTCAATGCCCCGCCCCATCAGTTCTTCGACCATCCACGTGAGAATGGGGCAGAACAAAATGGGCCTCAGCATCAGCGGTGCTTGTTCTTTTGTCAGGGTCATATCGTCCGGCATAAAGAGAACTGCCAACTTCTGATCCATCGGAGCTCATCTCCTTTCAATTCTACTCTCTATTAACGACATTATAGCAAAGATGCCCGAAAAATCCACCGTTTCTCACAAAAAAAACAAAAAATTTTTGATTTGGCGGCTTTACTTTTGCATTTTCAAAATTTCGTTTCAAAAGACTGCATTTTAGGTTGAATTCGCAATATTTTTGCGGTACAATGATAAAACTTTCGCGTGGAGGAGGTGCTGTCATGCTGAATATCGTGCTCGTCGAGCCGGAGATCCCGCAAAACTGCGGCAATATCGCGCGCACCTGCGCGGCGACGGGGGCGCATCTGCATCTCATCAAGCCCCTCGGGTTCGACATTTCCGACCGCGCCGTCAAGCGCGCGGGGCTGGACTACTGGTACCTTGTGGATATCAGCGTGTACGAAAATTTAGCCGACCTTTTTGCAAAGCATCCCGAGGCGGAACGCGACTGCTGGCTCGCCACGACCAAGGCTCCGCAGGACTACTGCCAGGCGGAATTCAAGGACGGCTGCTGGCTCTTTTTCGGAAAGGAGACCGCGGGCCTGCCGGAGCCTTTCCGCGTGGCGCACTATGAGCGCTGCATCCGCCTTCCGATGCGGAAGGAGGCGCGCAGCCTGAATCTATCAAACTCCGTGGCGATCCTGACGTATGAAGCGCTGCGGCAGACGGGCTTTCCCGGTCTCAAGCACGAGGGGGAAATGCTCGAAAAAACGTAAGATCCCAAATTCGTTTTAACTGCGTAACCAAATCGTATGTGTATATTATGAGGAGGAAACAACATGAATTATAACAAGAAGACTGTTCTCGATGTGGACGTGAGCGGCAAGAAGGTGCTGCTGCGCTGCGATTTCAACGTGCCCCAGGACAAGGAGACCGGCGAGATCACCTCGGATAAGCGCATCGTGGCCGCGCTGCCGACCATCCGGTATCTGCTCGACCACGGCGCGGCGGTCATCGCCTGCTCCCACCTCGGCAAGCCCGAGGCCAAGTTTGACAAGTGGGTGAAAAAGCAGACCGAAAAGGGCAAGGACCCCGCGACGCTGACCGAGGAGAAGTGGAAAAAGTCCCTCGACAAGCTGACGCTTGCGCCCGTCGCCAAGCGCCTGTCCGAGCTTTTGGGCAAGGATGTCATCTTCGCGCACGACGTCGTCGGTGAGGACGCCAAGGCCAAGGCCGCGGCGCTCAAGGGCGGCGAGATCATGCTGCTTGAAAACACCCGTTTTGAAGCGGGCGAGACCAAGAACGACCCCGAGCTCGCCAAGGCCCTTGCCTCGATGGCGGAGCTGTACGTCTCCGACGCGTTCGGCACGGTGCACCGCGCGCACGCGTCCACCGCGGGCGTGGCCGCCTATCTTCCCGCCGTGTCGGGCCTGCTCGTTGCCAAGGAGCTTGAGGTCATGGGCAAGGCGCTCGACGATCCCAAGCGCCCGTTCGTCGCCGTGCTCGGCGGCGCAAAGGTCAGCGACAAGATCGCCGTCATCAACAACCTTTTAGACAAGGCCGACACCGTCATCATCGGCGGCGGCATGGCCTACACGTTCGCCAAGGCGCAGGGCGGCGAGATCGGCAAGTCCCTGCTCGAGGAAGACAAGTGCGCCTACGCGCTCGAGATGATCGAAAAGGCCAAGCAGAAGGGCGTCAAGCTCCTGCTGCCGGTCGATACCGTCGCGGCGACGGAGTTTGCCGCCGACGCAGAGCCCCACGTCGTCGACGCGATGCACATCCCCGCGGATATGATGGGCATGGACATCGGCCCCAAGACCGTCGAGCTCTTCTGCGCGGCGACCAAGGGCGCGGGCACGATCGTGTGGAATGGCCCCATGGGCGTTTTTGAGTTCCCAACCTTTGCGACCGGCACGAAGGCCATGGCCAAGGCGCTCGCCGAGAGCGGCGCGGTCACGATCATCGGCGGCGGCGACAGCGCGGCGGCAGCCGAGCAGCTCGGCTTTGCCGACAAGATCACGCACATCTCCACCGGCGGCGGCGCGTCGCTCGAGTTCCTGGAAGGCAAGGAATTACCGGGCGTTGCGTGCCTTTTAGACAAGTGAGAAAAATCTCTATTGATTTTCATATATTCGCATAGATCTTAGATTTAGACAGTAACAGGAGAAAAGACCCAATATGAATCGCAGATACCGTAAAACCATCATCGCAGGCAACTGGAAAATGAACAAGACCCCCAGCGAGACCAAGGCCTTTGCCGAACAGTTCAAGGCCATCCTTCCCAAAACCAAATGGTGCGACATCGTCGTGTGCGTGCCCACGGTCGACCTTTCTGCCGCCGTGCGCGCGTTCAAGGACAGCCGCATCGCCGTCGGCGCGGAGAACGTCTACTTTGAAAAGAGCGGCGCCTACACCGGCGAGATTTCCGCCGACATGCTCGCCGACCTCGGCGTGCGCTATGTCATCGTCGGCCACAGCGAGCGCCGCGCGCTCTTCGGCGAGACGGACGAGATCGTCAACAAAAAGGTCCTCGCCGCGCTCGAGGCGGGGCTGAACCCCATCATCTGCGTGGGCGAGAGCCTTGCCCAGCGCGAGATGGGCGTGACGATGGAGCTCATCGCGCTGCAGGTCAAGTCCGCCCTCGCGGGCGTGAGCGCCGAGCAGATGCGCCGCTGCGTCATCGCCTATGAGCCCATCTGGGCCATCGGCACCGGCAAGACCGCCACGGGCGAGCAGGCGGCCGAGGTCTGCACCTATATCCGCTCACTCATCCGCGCGCAGTACGGCGCGCGCATCGCCCGCAGCGTGACCATTCAGTACGGCGGCTCGATGAAGGGCTCGAACGCCCACGAGCTGCTCTCGCACGAGGACATCGACGGCGGCCTGATCGGCGGCGCTTCGCTCGACCCCAAGGCGCTGATGGAGATCGTCCACGCTGCCAACCAGGAGTAAGGAGGAAAATCGATGAATAAGACTCCCACCACGCTGATCATCATGGACGGCTTCGGCCTGTCCAACGATACCGTCGGCAACGCGGTGCGCGCGGCCAACACCCCCGTGCTCGACGGCCTTTTTGCCGAGTATGCCCACACGACGCTCCAGGCCTCCGGTCTTGACGTGGGCCTGCCCGCGGGCCAGATGGGCAACAGCGAGGTCGGCCATACCAACATCGGCGGCGGCCGCGTCGTGTTCCAGGACCTGCCGCGCATCACCCGCTCCATTGAGGACGGTACGTTCTTTGAAAATCCCGCCTACAACAAGGCGATGGACGACTGCATTGAAAAGGGCTCTGCGCTGCACCTTTACGGTCTGCACTCCACCGGCGGCGTGCACTCCACGCTCGACCACCTCTACGCGCTTTTAAAGATGGCGCACATCAAGGGCTTAAAGCGCGTGTATATCCACGCCTTCCTCGACGGGCGCGACACGCCCCCGACCTCCGGCCGCGACTTTGTCGCAAAGACCATGGAAAAGTGCCGTGAGCTCGGCGTCGGCAAGATCGCGACCGTCATGGGCCGCTATTACGCGATGGACCGCGACAAGCGCTGGGACCGCCTCGAGAACGCCTATGACGCGCTCGTCTACGGCGAGGGCGTGCAGGATCCCGACCCCATCCACGCCATCGAGGAGAGCTATAAAAACGGCGTGACGGACGAATTTGTCGAGCCCATCGTCTGCGACAAGGACGGCATGATCTCCGACAACGATTCGGTCATCTTCTTCAACTACCGCCCCGACCGCGCCCGCGAGATCACGCGTGCGTTCGTCGACCCCGCGTTCGACGGCTTCAAGCGCGAGTTCTTCCCGCTCACCTACGTCTGCAACACCGAGTATGACGCGACCATGCCGAACGTGCTCGTCGCCTTCCCGCGCATCAGCGTGAAAAACGGCCTTGGCGAGTATCTGAGCAAGATGGGCATGACCCAGCTGCGCATCGCCGAGACCGAGAAGTACGCGCATGTCACGTTCTTCTTCAACGGCGGCGTCGAGGACCCGTATCCCGGCGAGGACCGCGTACTCGTCGCGTCCCCGAAGGTCGCGACCTACGACCTCCAGCCCGAGATGAGCGCCTACGAGGTCGCGAGCAAGTGCGTCGAGCGCATCGAGTCCGGCAAGTACGACGTCATCATTCTGAACTTTGCCAACTGCGACATGGTCGGCCACACGGGCGTGTTCGACGCGGCTGTCAAGGCCGTCGAGACCGTCGACGAGTGCGTCGGTCAGGTCGTGGAGGCGACGCTCAAGATGGGCGGCATCGCGATGATCACCGCCGACCACGGCAACGCCGAGCAGATGCTGCAAGCCGACGGCAAGAGCCCGATGACCGCGCACACGACGAATGTGGTGCCCTTCATCCTCTGCGGCGCGGGCACCGAGCTGCGCCCCGGCCGCCTCGCCGATATCGCGCCGACGATCCTCGACGTGATGGGCCTTGAGCAGCCCGCGGAAATGGACGGCAAGACGCTGATCGTCCGCTAAAAAATCGAATCTGCCATGTTTAGAAAAAGCTCTGACGGTACACACTACCGTCAGAGCTTTTTTGCTCGCAATTTTCGCACGAGCCGCAAAGCGGCGGAAAGGATGAAACATGGCAGGATCGAACGGCCGCGCAAAGCGGCACTTCTTCGGCGGGACGGGCTTATACATAGCCCTGTTCCTCGGTGTGACGGCGCTGGCCGTCGCGGGCTATTGGACGCTGCTGCCGAAAAATACGACGGACAAGGACGCGGAGAACGTTTCCTCGCAGGTGGAGCTGCCGCTTGAGGACGAGGCGCCGCAGATGCCGGAGGCGGAGCTGCCGCAGGAGGCGGCAAAGCCGGCAGAGCCGGTGGAGGAGCCGCCCGAGGACCTCACCGTGATGGATGAGGCCACGGGCGTGGAGGACACCGTCCCCGCGATGGAGAGCGAGACGGACGCGCAGCCCGTCGCCCCGCGGCTCGTGGTCGCGCCGCTCGTGGGGGAGGAGGTCGCGGCGTTTTCGGTCGACGAGCTCACGTATAACGAGACGCTTGGCGACTGGCGCACGCACGACGGCATCGACATCGCCGCCGAGGTCGGCACGCAGGTGATCGCCGCGTGCAGCGGCGTTGTGACGGCGGTGCGCGACGACGACATGATGGGCACGCTCGTGACCATCGCGCACGACGACGGGTACGAGACGACGTACGCCAATCTCCGCAGCTCGCCGGGCGTCGGCGAGGGGCAGTATGTCTCCGCGGGCGAGGTCATCGGCGCGGTGGGCAGCAGCTCGATCGCCGAGTTCTCGATGCCGGCGCATCTGCACTTTTCGGTCAGCAAAGATGGGGTACCCTGCGACCCAGCAGAATTTCTAAATTAAAAATAGAGGCCGCTCAGTCATGGCTGAGCGGCCTCTATTTTTAGGGAGATCACAGCCCGCTGCGCGCATAAATCGCCCGCCAACGGCGGGCGATTTCCACACTTGCGGGCTGAGAGGTGTTTTTTGTCACGCACATGTCGCGACAAAAAACGATTTCAATTTATTTCGCGCCGTGCGCGGCGCGAAAGTCTGCGACGCGTTTTGGCGTGATTTGCGGGAGTTACTCCTTTTTCGCCTTGGGGACGGGAGAGAGCTCGTTGAGCAGGGTGAAGCCTAAGATCAGGGCGCCGCCGATGACTTGCATTGCGGTCATGCTCTCGCCGAGCAGGGTGACGGAGACGAGGACGGCGACGAGGGGGTCGATGTAGCTTAAGATCGCGGCCTCCTGTCCGGGCAGCTCCTTGAGCGACGAGAAGTACAGGCAATACGTGATGCCCGTGTGGACAAGGCCGACGATGAGAAGGTTCACCCAGCCGACGGCGTTCAGCGAGCTGAGTGTGATGCCATTTGTCGAGAGCACGTAGGGGATGAGCACGACGATGGCGGACAAAAACTGCAAAAACGTGCGGTGGATGCCCTCGACCTGATGGATGGACTTGTTGAGCAGGATGACGGTCGCGTAAAACACCGCCGCGCCGAGGCCGAAGAGAATGCCCTTGAGGTCATCCGACCCGCGCGTGTCGCCAATGCCGGTGATGAGCACAAGGCCGAGTGTGGACATCACAAAGCAGAGAAATTTCTTTCCCGTGAGCTTTTCGTGGAAGAGGATGGGGCAGACGAGCGTGACGATGACGGGTGCGAAGTAATAGCTCAGTGTGGCGACGGAAACGCTCGTATAGCGGTAGGCCTCAAATAAAAGGATCCAGTTGACGCCCATCGCCGCACCGGAGAGAAGCAGCAGCGGCACCTCCTTTTTGATGCGCGCGAAGGGGATCTTCTGCCTGCTGACAAGTAAGTATACGCCGATCAGCAGCGCGGCCAGCACGGCGCGGTACAGCGCCAGCTCGCCGGACGAGACGGGAATATTGCGCACAAAAAGCCCCAGCGTGCCGAAGACGGTCATCGACATAATGAGCATGAGACGGGGGTCGGCCTTTTTCATAAAAATTCCTCGCGATCTGACAGAACATGCAAACGGTAGTTGCCGACTATCATAGCACGCGGACTTCCCGCCGTCAATCGGGAAAGTAAAAAGAGAGGGGGCCGCCCAAAAGAAAAACTTTCGGACGGCCCGGAGGAGAGAGATGGGAGCGCTAACGCGTCAATACGCGGAGCAAAACAGCAAATTCGCCAAGCCCGAACACGGACAGAAACGCCACGCCGCGCAGCTGCGGCTTCTTGACGCGAATCGGTGTGATGTACAGCACACCAAGCAGAAACAGCCCCAGCGCGTAGACGACCGCGCAGTTCAGGGAAAAGTGCAGCGAGAGCAGGTAGAAGAGCGGCGCGAGCACGGCGCTCGCCGTGACCGGCACGCCGAGGTAGTAGGCGCGGTTTTCGCTCGTGCGGTCCTGCCGCTCCTCTTCCGTCACGTTAAAGTAGGCGAGGCGGATGAGCGCGCAGAGCGCGAAAAACGACATCGTCGCAAGGAACCAGAGTCTATCGCAGTCCATGCTCCAGCCGATGGCGGCGGGCAGCACGCCGAAGCAGACAAGGTCGTTGAGCGAGTCGATCTGGATACCGAAGCGCTTTTCCTGTTCGGTGCGGTCCTTTTTCGTGCGGGCGATGCGCCCGTCGAAGGCATCGAGCAGCCCCGCGAGCATCAGGCACAGCATGGCGTCGAGAGGCTCGTTTTGCGCGGCGGAATAGAGGCCGCCAAGCCCCAGCAGCAGCGAGAGATAGGTTGCGATCACGGTGTAGTCGTAAACTCCGATCATAAAAAACCGTCCGATCCTTTTGGATTGCAGCACCATTATACCAGACGGCGGCGGGGAAGTATCGCTAAAATGCTGACAAGGTTATTGGCTGTGGTGTGAACGCTCGATGACGCGCGCAAAGCGCGCTTCGTCGTAGATGACCGGCACGGGGTAGACGGGGTTTGCCTCCTGCGCGGCCCAGGTGGCCATGAGGGGGATGTCCTCTTTGCGGATACAGTCGAAGCGGTCGGGGATGCCCATGCGGGTATTCATCACGCGGATTTCGGCAATAAACGCCTTGGCGAGAGATTCTTCGCTCTCGCCCTTGAGGCCGACAAGTGCGGCAAGACGGGCAAGGTGCGGATAGGCCGCTTTGCCGTAATCTTCGAGCACGAGAGGGAGAAGCACCGCGTTTGCAAGGCCGTGGGGTACGCCGTAGAGCCCGCCGAGCGTGTGCGCGATGGCGTGCACGTTACCGACGCTTGCGCGCGTGAACGCCGCGCCTGCGTCGAACGAGGCCTGCAGCATCGCCGCGCGGTCGGGGAGCGACGTGCCGTCGCGGTACGCGCGCTCCAAATGCGTGAAGATGGTCACGACGGCGTTTTCCGCGAGCAGGCGCGTCTGCTTCGTGTTGTAAAAGCGGCTCAGATACGCCTCGACCGCGTGCGTCAGCGCATCCATGCCGGTCTCCGCCGTGATGTGTGGAGGCAGGCCGACGGTCAGCACGGGGTCTAAGATCGCGTAGCGCGGAATGAGGCAGAGGTCAGAGATCGCATACTTGTGGTGGTCACTGCCGGTGACAACGGCGGCGATGGTCGTCTCCGACCCCGTGCCCGCCGTCGTGGGCACGGCGATGAGCGGCGGAATGCGGCGGCGGACCTTTAAGAGTCCCACAAGCTGCGAAAGCGGCTTGTCCGGCCGCGCGAGGCGCGCCGCGGCGGCCTTGGCTGCGTCCATCGGCGAGCCGCCGCCGATGACGAGAAAGCAGTCGCAGCTATCAATCTTGTACTGCGCGGCGATATTTTCGACCGTCTCGACCGACGGATTCGGCTCGACCGAGGAGAAGATGGAGAGCAGGATGTCCTGCTCGTCAAGTTTTTCCTGCAAGGCGCGGAAGTGCTCGTCCGCGCACTGGCGGCGGCTCGCGATGACGAACGGGCGGCGCAGGCCGTTTTCGCGCAGAATGTCTGCGGCGCGAAGAAGGCTCCCCTCGCCTGAAAAGACCTCCGGCGTGCGCCAGGGGAGAAAGCGCGCGCCGACGGCAAAGCAGCACTGGAACGCGCGGCAGAACATGGCATTCATAAGACTTCTCCTCTTTTGAAAAATACAAGATCAGTATACCACGGAAAAACGCGCAAAAAAAGGGCTGCGCGAATGCGCAGCCCTTCTATATGCTTTCTGAACGGCTTACTCCTCGTCGTCCTCGGTCTCGATGATGCCGTAGCCGCCGTTGTTGCGGCGATAAACGACGCAGATCGCATCGCCGAAATCGGTGTTGCGGAAGACGAAGAAGCTGTGGCCCAGCAGGTTCATCTGCAAAATGGCTTCCTCCACGCTCATGGGCTTGACGGTGAAGCGCTTGGTGCGCACGATGTCGAACGTGCCCTCCTCGTGGGCCTCGAACTCCTCGGGCAGCTCCGGCAGCACAGCCTCGGCGCGCAGGTTCTTGGCAAGGCGGGTCTTGTTCTTGCGGATCTTGCGCTCGATCTGGGCCGTGGCCTCGTCGATCGCGCCGCGCATGTCGCCGTCCGGGTCCTCACATACCGCGCGGAACAGCGTGCCGTTGGCGCCGCGGAGCATGATCTCAGCGACACAGCGGTTCTTCTTCTCGACGGAGAAGGTGACAGAAGCCTCGGGCTCCTCCTTGAAAAACTTCTCGAGCTTGCCGACCTTTTTCTCGGCATAGGCCTTGACGGAATCGTTCAGGGAGACTTTTTTGCAGGTGTAGGTGAATTTCATAGTGTTGGCTCCTTTCGTTGGTGAGGAAGGAAAGAGAGGGCGAAGGGCTCTTCTGGTTCCTTTTCTATATCGTAGCACAAATGAACGAAAATTTCAAATGAACGATATATGAATTGAGCATTCTTGTACATATTGACAAAATGTAAGGCGCACGACGCGAATTGACAAAAGGCGGCAGAATGCGGCAAAAGCTCCCATTGACGTTTTGGTGGACGGGCGGTATCATAAGCATCGGAAGCTTTCCAATATCCCACCCATTTGAGCCGCGGGCCATCTTGGCCGGCGGCTTCTTTTTATTTCACGCAAGAAAAAAGCGCCCTCAACGGGCGCTTCAATAATGTTCTCTTTTTAGTTGCTCACGTCGTAGAACGTCTTCTCTCCCGGCGTTACGTAGCCGAGCTGATCGCGCGCAAGCTCCTGCAAAAACTCAGGGTCGTCGGCCTTTTCGAGTGCCGAGGCGAGCGCGTCGTTCTCCTGCTTGGCAGTGTCAAGATCGCTCTGCAGCGCGGTGAGCTGGCTGCGCGCGTCGTCGATCTGGCTCCGCAGATGAATGAGCTGCACCCCTACCAGTGCGATCAGAATTGCGATGACGAGCATCGTGAGAAAGCTGGTGCGCTTTTTGCCTTTTTTGGCCTGCTCTGCCATGCCGATGAGCCTCCTTTTTCCTTGCGCGGCGCAGCGAATAACGGGCGCGGCGCTCATACGACTTTATTATAAGCCGGTTTCTGGAAAAAAGAAAGTATCTTTTGCAAAGTTTGGCAAGTTTACCATAAACTTTTTGGAGCCACCGCAGCGGCGCCGCCGCTAATCGCGCAAAGGAGAACAGCACCTCCGCCCAGAAGGCCCATAGCGGACGGAAAAGCCATGCGCAGAGCGTGAAGTAGCTCACCGCGCCAAAAAGCGCCGAGCAAAGCATATAGAGCCGCAGCTCGCCCCCGCCGATGCGCAGCGCGAAGAGAAACGTCAGCAGCGCGAACGCCGCGCAGTAGAGGAGATCGAGTGCGCTCGTAAAGCGCCGCTTCGTCGCCCGCCGCAGCCGCACGGCGCGCAGCAGGTCATAGAGGAGAGAAAGAATGAAGCCGAGCAGGAGCGAGGCGAGAAAGCACCGCGCCTGCTCGGAGAGCGACACGCCCACGGTGCCTCAACCCCCGAACAGGCGCGAGAGCAGGCCGCCGCGGCTTGACGGCGCATCCTCAAAGGCGATGGCGTCGATGCGCCCGTCGACATGCAGCTCGCCGCCGTCGAGGCTCAGCTTGCCGATGTGCAGGCTGTCGCCCGTGACAACGAGCACGCCGAGCGACGTGTTCATCACGATCTCGGTCTCATCGAAGCGGTCGACATCCTCTACGCCGGAGACCGTCAGGCTCTCGCGGCCGGATAATTCGATGCGCTGGGGAGAAGCGGGGGAAGTGTCGTAAGTCATAGTCAGAACCCGTCCTTTCGCTTTGGGCGCAAAGAAAGCGCCCTCCATACGATAACGTATGAAGGGCGCACCCAAAATAGTACGGTTTACTGTGCGTTCACTTCGCGGTAGAGGAGCGAGGCCTCGCTCTTGCCGGCGGTCTCGGATACATCGAGCACCTCGACCGCGAGCACGCGCTCGCCGAAGTGCAGCGCGATCACGTCGCCGACCTTCACGTCGTACGACGCGCGGGCGACCTTGCCGTTGACGGTCACGCGGCCGCCGTCGCAGGCTTCGTTGGCCACGGTGCGGCGCTTGATAAGGCGCGAGACCTTGAGATATTTGTCAAGACGCATGGAATTCGTCTCCTTTTCGGAAAAGTGCGGGATCAAAGGGGTTCCACCAACTCAAACGGCGGCGCATCGCGCCGCCGTTTTGATGATGAAAGAGCTTGACTGGGGAATTACTCCGCGACAGCGTCCTTGAACGCCTTACCAGCCTTGAAGGTCGGGACCTTGGAAGCGGCGATGGTGATGCTCTCCTTGGTCTTGGGGTTGCGGCCGGTGCGCTCAGCGCGGTGCTTGGTCTCGAAAGAGCCGAAGCCGACGAGCTGGACCTTCTCGTCGTTCTTCAGGGAGTCGATAATGGTGTCGAGGGCAGCGTTGATCACAACCTCGGACTCCTTCTTGGAAATGCTGGCTTTTTCCGCCACGGCAGCAATGAGTTCAGTCTTGTTCATCGTTTGATCCTCCTGAATAGTGTCCGGAGACGGGGCCTCCGGGGTGTATATGAGCAAAAAGCGTTGCCGCTTTTGGTCATCTGAGTTGTTCCTTGGCGTTGTTCCACAGCGCCATCAGCTCATCGAGCGGGAGAGCGGACATATCCTCGCCGCGCGCATTCACCGTCTCTTCCACCTTGCGGAAGCGCGCGATGAATTTTTCGCAGGTCTTTGAAAGCGCCGCCTCGGGGTCGACGCCGCAGAAGCGGCCGATCTTGACGGCGGCAAACAGCACGTCGCCGAGCTCTTCTTCAAAGTTTGTGCCGTTTTCAACGGCGGAGCGCAGCTCCTGTGTCTCCTCGTCGAGCTTGTCGAGCGCGCCGGAGACATCGGGGAATTCAAAGCCCGCCTTCGCGGCCTTGCCCTGCAGCTTGTCCGCCCGCCAGAGGGCGGGGAGTGAACGGGCGACGGAATCCATCGCGTCGGCCGTGGTGCGCTGGCCCTTTTCCTGCCGCTTGAGCTTGTCCCAGTTGACGAGCACCTGCTCGCTGTCGTCCGCCCGCGTGTTCGAAAACACGTGCGGGTGGCGGAAGATGAGCTTTCGCACCACGTGGTCGGTCACATCGTCGGTCGTGAAGCGGCCGGCTTCCTCTTCCATGTGGATGTTGAAGAGCACCTGCATCAGCACATCGCCGAGCTCTTCTTTCATCAGCTCCGGATCATCGAGGTCGAAGGCCTCGGCGGCCTCATACGCTTCTTCAAGGAAGTTGCGGCGGTTCGACTCGTGCGTCTGCTCGCGGTCCCACGGGCATCCGCCCGGCGCGCGCAGAATGCGCAGGATGTCAACAAGGTCGTCATATGTGTAGACAGCTTTCTCAGGATAATTTATCATATATTCCCTCTCATTGCAAGGTGTTTTGCGCAATTTCCCTGATTTTTCAGGGGTTTTCAGCGCACGTGCAGGATGTGGGCGAGCTTTTCGCCCTTGGGCAGCAGCGCGAGGTCGTCGCGCGTGACGATCCGCAGTGCGAGGACAAGCGCGACGTACACGATGACCGCCAGCACGACCGCAAGGCCGACGTTCACGATCTGCGTCGTGGTCGCGCCGACAAGCGCGATATGGGCGGCGAAGAAGCGATAGGAGAATCTGGCGCACACGGCCATCACGAGCGACGCGATCAGCGGCTTGGCAAAGACCTTGAAGTAATTCGGCTTATCCTCCATCGTGCGGTAGACGAAAAAGAGGTTGAGCGACGATACGATCACAAAGCACACGAGCGTGCCGAAGGGAGCGGCGTGGATGTTGATGGACGGCACGGCGGTGAGGTTGTAGTTGAAGATGATCTTGACCACGCCGCCGATGAGCATCGTGAAAACGGGCACATGCACGCGGCCGTAGGACTGCAGGATGGAGTTTGAAATGAGCATCAGGCAGACGAACATGCTCGCGATGCCGAGCACGGCCAGAAGCGAGCCGCCGAGCTCGCTGTCATAGCGCGGGTAGCAGAGCTTCATAATGGGCTCAGCCAGCGCCCAGAGGCCAAGGCCCATCGGGAAGGCCATCAGACCCGTGACGCGCAGCGACGAGTTGATGACGCGGGACGTGTGCACGCGGTCGTTGCGCGCAAGGGAGGCCGACACCGTCGGGATGACGGAGATCGTCAGCGCCGTCATCATCGACGACGGCAGGTTGTAGAGGTTCATGCCCGAGGAATACGTGCCGTAGAGGTGGCGCGTCTCCTTGAGCGTGTAGCCCAGCGCGTTCTGGAGCTGGCCCTGCACGAGCGACGTGTCGATCAGCGTGATGATCGACACCATCGAGGCCGACAGCGTGATGGGGATGGCAATCGAGAGCAGGCGCTTTAAGATCGCGCCGGAGGCGTCCGGCGTGTCCGTGCCCGGGGTGTGCGGGCGGTGGCGCAAGTAGTCGATGAGCATGTAGACGAGCGCGAGCACCGAGCCGACCGTCACGCCGACGATGGCCGCGGCCGCGGCGATGTAATCCTCGTACCCAAGGCTCACGACGTACATCGAAAGGCCAAGGCCGATGAAGAGCTTGCTGACCGCCTCGATGATCTGCGAGACGGCGGTCGGCGTCATGCGAAAGCTCCCCTGCGCAAAGCCGCGGAACGCGGCAAGGCAGCCGACGCACACAACGCCCGGGGCAAGCGCCTTGATACCGTAGGCGGCGTTCGGGTTATTGAGAAGCGCCGCGCACTTCTCGTTGCCGAACCACATGATGACAAACGAGAGGACACCGAGCGTTAAAAACGCGGCGAACGACACCTTGAGCACGCGCCGCGCCTGACGCTCGCGCCCGAGCGTCTTCGCCTCCGAGATCATCTTCGAGAGCGCCACGGGAAGTCCCGCGGTCGAGATGGTCAGAAGCACGGCATAGATGTTGTAGGCGTTGTTGAAGTCGGCGTTGCCCGTCTCGCTCAGGATGTTCGCGAGCGGGATCTTGAAGAGCGCGCCGATGATCTTCACGATGACGACGCCGGCGGCCAACACCGCCGCGCCGCCGAAAAAGGACTGTTTCTTTTCCGTAGCCATCAAAATTTCGACCTTTTCCTTTTCGCTGAAATAAACTGTTTTACAGCCGCTCGAGGCAGCCGAGGATGAGCGAGGAGAAATGCGGGGCCGACTGCTCCGCCATCTCGTTGACCTCCTCGCCGGAGAGAGGCTGGGGCAGCACGCCCGCGGCCATATTGGCGCAGAGCGTCACGCCGAGGATCTCATACCCGCAGTGCGCGGCGGCGATGGCCTCCGGCACGGTGGACATGCCCACGGCGTCCGCACCGAGCACGCGCGCAGCGCGCACCTCGGCGGGCGTTTCGAACTGCGGGCCGGGGAAGTACATGTAGACGCCCTCGCGCAGCGTGAGGTCCTGCTCCTTGGCGACTTCCTTCGCGAGCTCGCGCAGGCGGGGGGAGTAGACATTGGACATATCGGGGAAGCGTGTGCCGAACTCGTCGATATTCGGCCCCCAGAGCGGGCCAAAGTCGAAGAGCTTGATGTGATCGGAAATGAGCATCAGATCGCCCGCGGAATACTCGGTGTTCACCGCGCCCGCGGCGTTCGTCACGATCATCGTCTTTGCGCCGAGTAAGCGGATGACGCGGCAGGCGTAGGCGGCGTCCTCCATCGTGTAGCCCTCGTAGCAGTGCATGCGGCCCTGCATGACCGCCACGCGCTTGCCGCGCAGCTCGCCGAAAACGAAGCGGCCCTCGTGTCCCGGCGCGGTGGACGCGCGGAAGTGCGGGATGTCCGCATAGCTCACGCAGGTGCGCGCCTCGACGCGGTCGCCGAGAAAGCCCAGACCGCTGCCGAGCACCAGCAGTACCTCGGGACGGAAATCGCCGAGGTGAGACGCGATCATATCCGCGCTCTCGCAGTAATCATCATAGGTGAAGTGCGGCTTGACCGCGTCGGCGGTAAAGAAATCACTCTTATTCATCGTTATTCTCCTTGTTCAGCGTAAAAGCGGGCGAAGTCCATCAGGTTCGCGCGTCGCTTTTCGGGCCGGTCGATGTATTCGCGCGGGTATTTGGCGTTGAACGCGCGGCGGATCTGCCCGCCGCCGACCATCTTGGTCGAGCCGCCCGCGCCGAGCGAAAGGATGGAGTGCAGCTCTTCCATGATGTAGATGTTGTAGAGCCCCGTGCCGCCGGGCTTCGTCCAGCCGACATTTTCAAAGCTGCCGGACATGTACTTCTGGCGGTAGAGATAATAGGGGGCAAAACCATGTTTACGCAGCGTGGGGTCGGCATAGTCCAGCATTTGCGCGACCTCGTCCGCGCCGGGGATGCGGCTGCCTTCGAGCATGATGCGGCTGCCCTTTTTGAGAGACAGCGTGTGCACCGTGATGTTGTCCGCGCCCATCGAGATGACCTCGTCGAGACTCCTGGCAAAGCCCTCGGGCGTGTCCTCGGGCAGACCTGCGATGAGGTCCATGTTGACGTGCGGGAAGTTGGCGGCGCGCACCTGCTCCATCGCGCGGCGGATGTCGTCCGCCGTGTGGCGGCGGCCGATGGCCGCGAGGGCGTTGTCCTCCATCGTCTGGGGGTTGATGGAAACGCGCGTGGTGTTGTGCGCGCGCAGCACGCGCAGCTTTTCTTCGTCGATCGTATCGGGACGGCCCGCTTCGATCGTGAGCTCGGCGAGACCTCCAAAATCAAAATTCTGCTCCAATTTTGTGAGCAGGCGGTCCATCTGATCGGCGGTCAGCGTGGTCGGCGTGCCGCCGCCCATGTAGAACGACTTGACGTTCAGCCCCAACTCGCGCACGAGCTGCCCCGCCGCGGTGATCTCGTCGAAAAGCGCCTCCAGATACGGCTCGACGAGCGAGAACGACTTTTCGACGCTCTGCGCCACGAAGCTGCAATACGCGCACCGCGTCGGGCAGAACGGGATGCCGACATAGAGCGAGATATCGTTCGGCTCCAGCTCCGCCGCGGCGCGGATGCCGGCGTCTGCCGCCTCAATGGCGAGGCGGGCGCGCGCGGGCGTGACGCAGTAGAGCTCCTGCAATTCCTTTTCCGCACGTTTTTTGCCGCCCTCGCGGATGAGCGAGAGCGCGACCTTGCTGGGCCGCACGCCGGTCAGGCTCCCCCACGCGGGGGAGATGCCGAGCAGGTCCTTCGCCGCGCCGAAAAAGCTGATGCCGACGGCGTGGCGGCGCTGTCCTTCTTTTTCATACTCCGTGCCGGAGAGGGGATAGTCGTAGCTGTGGGCGGCGGACTTGCCGTCCACGCCCAGCTCCGTCGTCACCTGCACGCGCTCGTCCTCTTCGGTGAGCGTCACGCGCGCCCAGCGCGTGTCGGCGGTTTTGTCGACCGTGCCGTAAACGGGCTTTTCGCCGGGAAAGAGCGTGAGTAAGCTCTGCTCCAGCGCGTATTTTTCATCATGCCCAATGAGCTCAAGTTTCATGTGGTTTCTTGTCCTTTATCGCAGCGCATGGCGCAGATACGGGTTCATCGCCTTTTCGCGCGCGAGCGTTGTGGAATTCATGTGGCCGGGGTAAACAGTGTAGTCGCCTTCGATCTGGGCGAGACGGCGCAGCGAGGCGAGCATCTGCGCGTCGTTGCCGCCGGGGAGGTCGGTGCGGCCCATCGAGCCTGCAAACAGCGTGTCGCCGGGAAACATCGCGTCGCCGACCAGCAGCGTCACGCCGCCGAGCGTATGGCCCGGCGTGGCGAGCACCTTGATCGTGAGCGAGCCGAGCGGCAGCGTATCGCCCTCGCCATAGTATTTGAGATCGGGGACGAGGTCGGCCATCGGGTAGTGGTAGATGCCGGTGGAGTGGGCGTCGGCCTCGCCGATGTAGACGGGCACGTCCGGCAGCGCCTTTTTGAGCGCAGGCACGGCGAGCGTGTGGTCGCGGTGTCCGTGGGTCAGGAGAATGTATTTGAGCGTGACGCCCTCGCTTTTGACGAGCGCGAGCAGTCTTTCCGCCTCGTCGCCCGGGTCGATGAGCGCGGCGGACTTCGTTTTCTCGTCGATGAGCAGGTAGCAATTCGTCTGCAGGGAGCCGACGACAGTGGTGATGACTTTCATGAAGAAATAACCCCTTTCTTTACTGCTTTTTCGGTGCGTCTAAGTCGGCGGAGTCCACGATCAGCGTGAACGGCCCGTCGTTGAGCGATTCGACCTCCATGTAGGCGCCGAATTCGCCGGTTTCAACATGGTAGCCCTTTTCGCGGCAGATCTCTACGAACTTTTCATACATCGGGATGGCGATCTCTGGCCGCGCGGCGCTTAAAAATTCGGGACGGCGGCCCTTGCGGCAGTTGCCGTAGAGCGTGAACTGCGAGACGATAAGAAGCTCGCCGCCGACATCGTCGAGGGAGAGGTTGATCTTGTCGTTCTCGTCGTCAAAAATGCGCAGCGAGCAGAGCTTGTCCGCCATCTTGCGGCATTTTTCTTCCGTGTCGTCAGGCGCAACGCCCAGCAGGATCAAAAAGCCCCTGCCGATCTTGCCCTTGAGTTCTCCGTCGATCGTAACGGAGGCGTGTTTAACCTTAGTCAATACTGCTCGCATGATAGATTCCTTTCTATGCCCCAAAGGGGCGGCGTTTTGGTCCCCACTGCCGTGGGGAGCGCGGGTCAAAGGGGGTATTCTCTTCTCGAAGAGAATACCCCCTTTGTATCCCCCAGAGAAGGACGAGGGGAGTCCCCCTCGACCCCCGACATTGTGAGTTTGTAGCTTGAAGAAGTGCTCAGCCTGCGGAATCGGGTGCCTGCCAAGTGATGAATCTAAACGACTTGGTGTGCTTCTATCTTCGCTGCCGCTTTGCCTGCGATTCGTTACCCTTTAGCAATCTCCGTCTACTTCGGATTGGTGCAATCTTGTGTTTGCTTGCCAAGGCGGCATTGCTGACGCTCGCCGCGATATCGTATTATCGGTAGACGGCGATTAGGCTGCACTTGCGCAAGATCAGCAGAGCGGCACCCGCAAGGGGTGTACCGCATCCGTAAGGCGGCAAAGCCGCCAACGGCTGCGCAACAGCGGGTAGTAGAAGCAGAGGCAAATCGTCTTGCAAAGCTGACGCGTCTCCGCCGCACGCAGGCAGTTGCATTCCGGAGGCATAAAGGTTGTTCGAGCTTGGGCTGCCAATCAAACGCCTTTCTTTTGGACGGTCACACCGCCCGTTTTCTTTCTCGGGAAAGAAAATGGGGGGTGTGGTCCTGCCGCCCGCAGGCGGCATTTCTCTCCGCGCGATGCGCGGAATTTAGCCCGCTGGGCGATCCACCTTCATCACTCCGCTGATCTGATGCAGCCGGCGCATGACCGCCGCGAGATGCTGCGCGTCGGAAATAAAAATACTGAGGTGAATGACCGCAAAGCCGTCGGCGGTCGTCGTCGCGTTGATGGACGCCACGCGCGTCTGCGAGGACGAGAGCGCGGCGGAGACGTCGAGCACGAGGTCGAGGCGATCCTTGGCGTAAATGTCGAGCGCGGTCTGATACGACTCCTTGACGTCCGTGCCCCAGCTCACTTTGATCCAGCGGCCGCGCTCCTCGGGCTTTCTGCGCTCAATGGCGGCGTTGGGGCAGTCGCAGCGGTGGACGGACACACCGTAGCCGCGCGTGATAAAGCCGACGATCTCGTCGCCGGGGACAGGCGTGCAGCACTTGGAGAATTTGACCAGGCAGTTCGACAGCCCCTCGACCACGATGCCCTGCTCGCTCTTCGTGCGCTTGGGGACGGCGGGACGCGTCGCGCCGGAGTTGTCCACCGGCACGGTGGCGGCGCGCTCCTCCTTGCGCTGCTTTTCGAGCTTGACGATCTCGTCGTGGATGCGGTTGACGGCCTTCTGCGCGGAAAATCCGCCGTAGCCGATGGCGGCGTACATCTCATCCATCGAGCCGAACGACGTCTTCTTGAGAAGCGCGGCCTCGATGTCCGTGCCGAGCACGTCGCTCATCGGGATGCCGAGGTGCTTGAGCTCTGCTTCAAACGAGATGCGGCCGTTGATGATGTTTTCCTCGCGGCGCTCCTTTTTGAACCACTGGCGAATTTTGCTGCGTGCCTCGCTCGATTTGGCAATCTTGAGCCAGTCGCGGCTGGGGCCATGCGCGCTCTTCGAGGTCAGAATTTCAACAATGTCGCCGTTTTTGAGCTGATAGTCGAGCGGGGCGATGCGCCCGTTGACCTTCGCGCCCGTCATGCGGTTGCCGATGGCCGAGTGGATGGAGTAGGCAAAGTCGATGGGCGTCGCGCCGGCGGGGAGGTTCGTCACGTCGCCGCGCGGAGAGAAGACGAAGACCTCGTCGGCGAACATGTCGACCTTGAGCGTGTGGACGAATTCCTCGGCGTCGGTGTTCTCCTGATTTTCAAGCAAACGGCGCACCCATTCGTAGTTGTGCTCGCCTGCGTTGCCGGAGATGCCCTGTTTGTACTTCCAATGCGCGGCGACGCCGTATTCGGCGATCTCGTGCATCTCTTCGGTGCGAATTTGGACCTCGAACGGGATGCCGTCCGCACCGATGACGGTGGTGTGGAGCGACTGGTACATGTTCGGCTTGGGCGTGCCGATATAGTCCTTGAAACGGCCCAGAATGGGACGGTAAAGGTCGTGGATGATGCCGAGCACGTTGTAGCAGTCGGCCACGGTGTCGACGATGACGCGGAACGCGAAGAGGTCGAGCACCTCGTCCATCGTCTTATTCTGCGCGTACATCTTGCGGTAGATGCTGTAGGGATGCTTCATGCGGCCGTAGACCTTGAGATACGGGACGTGCTGCTCCTTCAGGCGCTCTTCGATCTGCGCCTGCACGCGGTCCATAAAGGCCTCGTGCTCGGCCTCCTTGGCCGCGAGCGAGCGGGTGATCTCGTCGTAGCCGACGGGATCCAAATACTTGAGGGACAAATCCTCAAGCTCCCACTTGATGCGCTGCATACCGAGGCGGTGGGCGATGGGGGCGTAAATTTCCATCGTTTCAAGCGACTTCTGCCGCTGCTTTTCCGCCGTCTGGTACTCCATGGTGCGCATGTTGTGCGTGCGGTCGGCCAATTTGATGAGAATGACGCGGATGTCCTTGGCCATCGCCATGAGCATCTTGCGCAGGTTCTCCATCTGCTCTTCTTCCTTGCTGGCGTACTGCACGCGCGTCAGCTTGGAGACGCCCTCGACCAGGTCCGCGACCGCGGGGGAGAACTCCTTGGCGATCTCAGCATACGTGGCGGAGGTGTCCTCGATGCAGTCGTGCATGAGGGCGGCCTCGATGGACTCTGAGTCGAGCCGCAGCTCCTCGGCGATGATCTGCGCGACGGCGAGCGGGTGCGTGATAAACGGCGAGCCGTCCTTTCTGAGCTGACCGTTGTGGTGTGTGTCGGCATAGCGGAAGGCCTTGTCGATCTGGGCAAAGTCTGCGCTCGGGTTGTACTGGTGGATCGTCTCGACAAGGTGGTCGTACATGCCGAGCACGAGCGCCGCCTGCTCGCCGGTCTCCACGCAGGTGCCGGGCGCGACGATCTGGAGGGGAGCCGAAGCGGTATTCTCTTTTAATGCTTTATCCTGTGCTGTCATATCCGAATCGTCTCCTTTAATTACGAAAGAAAGCCGTGCAGGGCGGAAAGGTAGGGGCTCTTGTCAAGCTCAACCTTTTTTCCGTCCGCCGTCAGGCGGAGCGTGAGGGTCGTGTCCTTGCGCTCGATCGAAAGAAGCCCGCGCTCGGCGAAGACCTGCAGGCACATCGCCGTGCGCAGAAACGTCTCCGCGCCGACCATTTCCGAGCTCAGGTGCCGCAGCAGCGGCAGCATGGGCTCGCTGACGCCGTCAGGTCCGACCTCGCGCTCCAGAACGCGCCACGCGCGCACGAACTGGTCGCGCGAGGGGAGCGCCCGCGCCGCGTCGCGCGGGGAGAGCGTGCCGCCGCTAATCAGCTCGCGGCAGAGGGAAAGCGCCTCATTCTCGCGCCCGCTGGGGTCGAGCGAGGGGCGCAGGTCGATGAGTTGGAGCTGGATGGAGCGCTGGGAGCGGAACTCGTTCACCTGCAGATAGAACGCCGCGTCCACACGCATACCCGCGCACACGCCGCACTCGTCGGCGGTGACGGAGAAGAAAATGCCGTCGAAATTCACGCGGCTTTTCTGTAGTTTCAGCTTTAAGTGCCGGTTCTGGCCCACGCCCTGCACGCTCTCGAGCGTTGCGCCGCGCAGGCAGAAGACGGGGCGGTTGTTGCCCGCGCCGTAGGGCTCGAGGAGCGAAAGTGCCTCGACCTCCTCAAGCGTGATGAGCGAGGGGTGCTGCAAGTCGACGTCGACGTCGAGCATCGACACCGGCGGATGCTCGCCCGTGTGGGCGCGCACATACTGGTTCATCCGCGTGCGGAACGCGGGGATGTTGCGCTCTTCGATCGTAAAGCCCGCGGCGAGCTCGTGTCCGCCGAAGCTCACAAGAAGGTCGGAGCACGCTTCGAGCGCATTGAAGAGGTTAAAGCCGCCGTAGCTGCGGCACGAGCCCTTACCCGACCCGCCGGAGAGGTGGATCATAAAGCTCGGGCAGGAGAATTTTTCGGAAAGTCTCGACGCCACAATGCCCACGACTCCTTGATGCCAGTCCGCGCTCGACAACACGAGCGCACTGCGCTCGCTCTCGGGAAGGTCCTCCATCTGCTCGATGGCGCGGCGGAAAATGTCCTGCTCCACGCTCTGGCGCTCGCGGTTGAGCTCGCACAGCTCGCGCGCGAGCTTTTCCGCGCGGACGGGATCGTCGGTGAGCAACAATTCCGCGGCCAGCTCGGCGCGGCCCATGCGGCCCGCGGCGTTGATGCGCGGGGCGAGCACAAAGCCGATCTGAATCGACGAGATGGGGCGCGACGTGAGCCCCGCCTCGCGCAGCAGCGCGTGCAGCCCCGTAAAGTCGCTGCGGTCGATGCTCTCAAGCCCGCACTGCACGATGGTGCGGTTCTCGCCCTCCATGCGCATGACGTCGGCGATCGTGCCGATGGCGGCAAGCGTGCAGTAGCGCGCAAACAGCGCATCCTCGCGCCCCTCGCCAAGGGCCAAAACGAGCTTGAGCGCGACGCCCACGCCCGCTAAATGCTTAAAAGGGTACGGACAGTCGGGCCGGTGGGGGTCAACGACGGCCACGGCGGCGGGGAGCTGCTCCTTGCACTCGTGGTGGTCGGTGATGACAAGATCGACGCCGAGCGTCGCGGCGTAGGCCGTCTCGTCCACGCCCGTGATGCCGCAGTCGACCGTGACGATCAGCGTCACGCCGGACTCGGAAAGTGCGCGGATGGCGTCACAGCCGAGGCCGTAGCCCTCCTCGATGCGGCGGGGAATGTGCATCGTCACATCTGCCCCGCGCGAGCGGAGATAATCGGTCAGAAGGCAGGTCGAGGTGATACCGTCCACGTCGTAGTCGCCGAAGACCGCCAGCTTTTCGCCGTTTTCAAGCGCCTTCGAGATGCGCGCGACGGCCTTGTCCATGTCCTTCATCAAAAACGGGGAGTAGGCGAGCGTCTTCTCGCGCTCGAGCGCTTCGGCGGCCTGCTCGCTCGTGGTGACGCCGCGTGCGGCCAGCACCGACGAGACAAGATAGGGGTATCCCGCGTCCATCAGCGTCTTGATGGCATCCTCCGGCGCGGCGGGGATCTGCCAGTGCTCGTACTTCATGTTTCGGCTCACCTTCTTTCTTTTGAGAACTTTTGGACATACTATCTCAGGCAATACTGCCTCATCATACTAATACAATCTATTATTTTAACAAAGACCACCGCAAAGGTAAAGAGGAAATTTGACTATCCACGCGACTTTGTGCTACAATACGGCAGAAAGACCACCCAAAAGGGGGAAAATACCAATGAAACAGATCGCAACGCGCCTGACGGCGCTTCTTCTTGCGCTCGTGATGACCACGACGCTCGCGCTTGCCGCCAACAAATCCGGCTATTCTGACGTGCCGGATAAGAACTGGGCGAGCCAAAGCATCGCGCAGTGCAAGCAGTACAATTTATTGCAGGGCATCGGAGGCGGCAAGTTCGGCCTCGGGCAGAAGATGACGCGCGCGGCCTATGCCGCGGCGCTCTGCCGCCTGATGGGATGGAAGACCGTCACGCCCGAAAAGGGCAGCTATACCGACAATCAGAATGCGAAAAAGTGGTACTATAGCGCCATTGAGACCGCGAGTGCGCACGACGTGTTCTCCGGCCACAGCACGACCTGCCGACCGAACGACCCCATCACGCGTGAGGAGATGGCCGCGATGACCGTCCGCGCACTGGGGTACAGCACGCTTTCCGGCACGGTGCAGGATGAGTGCCCGTTCACCGATGTTTCGACGAATCCCGGCTATATCACGCTCGCCTGGCGCATGGGCCTTGTGGTGGGTATGAACTTAACGACGTTCGCGCCGAAAAACGACACGACGCGCGAGCAGGCCGCGGCGGTGCTGCTGCGCGCCTATCACGGCCTCAAGGCCAAAGTCAGCGTGACGAGCGTGAGCGCGGCGCCCTCCGGCGCGGTGCCGGCGGAGAGCCTGACGGGCACGAGCGGTGCGGTGCCGCTGTCCCCGCGTGCGGCGGTAGAGCAGGTCTACGACGCGGCGGTCAAGGCCGGCAAGGGCGGCAGCGTGGTCATCAACGCCGTCCCCGCGGCGCAGAGCGTGAAAAGCGGCAAGGTGGGCGCGCTGCGCGAGCTGACGCAGGACGAGCTGAGCGCGTATTTGAACGACAGCACCGTGCAGAAATCGCACTCGAACCGCTTCGACAGCTCGTACCTTCTCTGTAAGGAAAAGGACGGCTCCACGATCGTCGTCTGGTACGAGAGCGAGGCGAACATCGCTGAAAAGACCGAGCTCTGCGCGCTGCTCGGCATCAAGAATGTCTACGTGCTGAAGTAAAACAAAAAATGACAGAGGGATATCTCATGCGAGATATCCCTCTTTTTTGCTGCGTTCAGAAGTTGTCGTTCCAGGAGTCGAAGTGCGGCGGCTCGTTTACCTGCGGCGCGGTGGCAAGCAGGTAGAAGCGGCAGATGGAAAGATTCAGATACGGTGTCAGGTAAACGCCCACACCGGCGGCGAGCACGCTCAGCAGCAGCGAGCCAAACATGATGCCGAGGAAGCTGTCGGGCAGGAGGGCGGCGATGAGCAGCTCGTAGATGAGGAAAATGCCCAGCACCAGCAGCGACCAGCCGATGAAGCTGAGCTGGAGCAGGAAAAGCTGCATCTTATAGCCATTTGTCTGCTGCTTGCTCAGGTTCAACGCCTCCATCACGCCGAGCTCGGGATTTTCACACAGGTTCAGCATGGCGAACGAGTAGCGGTAGGCCGCGATGATGCCGGGGATGACGAAAAGCATCGACCACAGGAAGATGAAAACGCCCTCGACGATGGAAAGCAGGATGACCTTCCCGGCGAAGGGGAACGCGTCAAAAAGGCTCTCATACGGCATTTCCTCACGGCGCAGGATGCCGAAGCAGTAGCAGTAATACCCCGCGTTCAGAACGAGTGCGACAAGGCCGACGAGGATGCTCACAAAGCTGAACGAGAGCACTGTGAAGCCGCCGGCGGAGTCGATCATATAGCTCACGCCCGAGTTGATCATATCGAGCACAAGCGTGATGAGAAGATAGAAAAGCGTCATCCGGAAGGGGTTGACACTGCCGGTGCGCAGAAGCGAGCGCGATTCTGCCTTGATCGCGCCGGTATCGAGCTGCATGGGCATAAAAAAGCTCCTTTCTTGCCGGAACGGGGAAAAACAGACGGCAATGTGCGGAAAATGCACGAAATTCATAAAAATAATAATACATAATTATAGCATCGCGTCCGGGACACGTCAAGAAGCGGAAAAATGGGTTATTCCCTCCGCGGGCCGCCGAAAGGCGAATTGTTTGGCAAAATGCTGTTTTTGCGAGAAAATGACGGCGAAATCTGATAAATTATGTAGGAAAATGATGGTCATGAAGAATATTTTCTGGACAAGAGAAAAGAAAGGGGATATAATCTATCCGATTATGGAGCAGTGTTTCCGCTGCTCTGGCAGTATAAAGATGAGGTGAAGACTATGGCACAAGCTTTCTTTGGCGGCGTTCATCCCAATGATATGAAGGCTGCTACCAATGAAAAGGCCATCGAGCAGTTACAAGCCCCTGCTCAGGTGGTGATCCCCATGTCGATGCACTTCGGCGCACCCTGCACCCCGACGGTCTCCAAGGGCGACTATGTCAAGCTTGGACAGAAGATCGGCGAATTCAAAGGTCTCGGCGCTCCCATTCACGCAAGCGTATCCGGTACGGTCGCTGCGGTGGAGCCCCGTCCCTATTCCATGGGCGGCAAGGTCATGTCCGTTGTCATCGACAATGACTTCAAGGACGACTTGAGCGAGGAAGTCCATGCTCCGGCCGACCCCGACGCGCTGAGCGTGGAGGAAATGGTCGAAATGGTCAAGCAGGCCGGTATCGTCGGTATGGGCGGCGCAACGTTCCCCACGCACACGAAGATCTCCAGCGGCATCGGCAAGGTCGATACCGTCATCATCAACGGCGCGGAGTGCGAGCCCTACATCACCGGCGACCATCGCGCGATGCTTGAGCGCCCCGCTGAGATCATCGGCGGCTGCTGCTACCTCGCCAAGATGTTCGGCGTGAGCAAGGTCGTCATCGGCGTGGAGGACAACAAGAAAAACGGCATCGAGGCCCTCAACAAGGTCATCGCCGAGCAGAAGGCTCCCGTCGTGGTCGAATCGCTGCGCTGCCGCTACCCGCAGGGCGGTGAAAAGCAGCTCTGCCAGGCGATCACCGGCAAGCAGGTGCCCCCGGGCGGTCTTCCCGCGAACATCGGCTGCGCCGTGTTCAACATCAACACCACCATCGCCATCTACCATGCCATCAAGGACGGCATGCCCGTGGTGCGCAAGGTCGTCACCGTGTCCGGCAGCGGCGTTGTGGAGCCGAAGAACCTCGAGTGCCCGATCGGCACGCCCGTTTCGCTCCTGTTCGACGCCTGCGGCGGCCTGAAGGACGAGACATTCAAGCTCATCGCCGGCGGCCCGATGATGGGTATGGCGCAGGCCTCCGCCGACTTCCCCGTGGCCAAGGGCACGGGCGCGGTGCTGGCGTTCGCCGCGAATGAGAACAAGGTCTCCGAGGACCCGACCTGCATCCGCTGCGGCCGCTGCGTTGAGGCGTGCCCCATGCACCTCGAGCCCCTGTACCTCTATTTATATGTGCAGAAGAACCGCATCGAGGATCTCGAGGCGGCGCACGTCATGGACTGCATCGAGTGCGGCGCGTGCTCTTACATCTGCCCGGGCCGCCTGCACCTGACGCATTCGTTCAAGGTCGGCAAGCAGAAGGTCAAGGAAGCCGCCGCCAAGGCCAAGGCCGCGGCTGAGGCTGCCAAGGCTGCTGAAGAAGCAAAGAAGGAGGCTTAAGAGATGCTGAATGATTATAAGGGTCTGAAGCTCATCGCTTCCTCCAACCCCCATATCCGCAACAATGAAGACACGCGCTCGATCATGCTCGACGTGATCATCGCGCTGTGCCCCGCGCTCATCATGAGCGTCATCCGTTTCGGCTTCCGCGCGCTGATCTCCGTGCTCGTGAGCGTGGTTTCCGCGATGTTTTTCGAGTGGCTCTACCGTAAGCTGATGAACAAGACGCAGACGCTCGGCGACCTGTCCGCCGCCGTCACCGGTATCCTGCTCGCGTTCGTCTGCCCCGTGACGCTTCCCTACTGGATGCTGATCGTCGGCAACTTCTTCGCGATCTTCCTTGTCAAGCAGCTCTACGGCGGCCTTGGCAAGAACTTCCTGAACCCCGCGCTGGCCGGCCGTGCCGCGCTCGTCGCGTGCTACACGAGCCAGATGACCAAGTGGATCGACCCGGCCTCCGGCAAGGCACCGCTCTTCGGCGGCGCTGACGTCGTGACCGCGGCCACTCCGCTTGCGATGATGAAGGGCGGCGAATTTGCCGAGGTGACGGCACAGTACAGCCTGTCCGACATGTTCATCGGCAACATCGGCGGCTCTCTCGGTGAGATCTCCGCGATGATGCTGCTCATCGGCGGATTGTACTTAATCTTCCGCAAGGTCATCTCCTGGCAGATCCCCGTTGCCTACATCGGCACGGTGGCAGTCCTCACGTTCCTCTTCCCCCAGGGCAACGATGCGATGAGCTGGATGCTCTACAACGTGCTCGGCGGCGGCCTGTTCCTCGGCGCGTTCTTCATGGCCACCGACTATGTCACCTCCCCCGTCACGAAGAAGGGCCAGCTGATCTTCGGCATCGGCTGCGGTCTCATCACGGTGTTCATCCGCTACTTTGGCTCCTATCCCGAGGGCGTTTGCTATTCCATCCTTGTGATGAACTGCTGCACCTGGATCATTGACAAGTACACCAAGCCCACCCGCTTCGGCGTAGATAAGAAAGCAGCGAAGGAGGCGGCAAAGAAATGAAGATCGAAGGTAAATTCATTTTCAAGGTAGCCGGTACGCTGACGGCGATCTCGCTGGTCGTCGCGCTGCTGCTGGGCCTGACCAACATGCTGACCGCGGACAAGATCGCGGCCATCAACAAGCAAAAGACCGAAGAGGCGCTCGCCAAGGTCGTCTCCGCGGCCGACTGCGAGTTCCCCCCGATGGAGGAGATCCCGCAGGCCATGATCGACGCTGCCAACGAACAGGGCGGCAAGCTGAGCGAGGTCTATGAGGTTAAGTCCGGCGGCGACACCATCGGCTATGCCTTCAAGGTCACCGCGAGCGGCTCTCAGGGCAACATCGTGATGATCGTCGGCGTGGACACCGACCTCACCGTCACGGGCGTTTCCATCGTCAACAACTCCGAGACCAAGGGCATCGGCTCCAAGGTCATGGACAATGAAGCGACCTCCGCAGGCACCGGCGCGCTCGATCAGTTCGTCGGCAAGTCCGGCGCGGGCACACTCGTCGTCAAACAGAACATCGACGCCGTCACCGGCGCGACAGTCTCCACCAAGGGCGTGACCAAGGGCGTCAACGCCGCTCTGGCTGCCGCCGAGGCCATGAACTGAGAAAGGGGGAACGATCTATGAATTTCAACAAACAGCTCAAAGACGGTCTGATCTACCAAAACCCCGTTCTGGTGCAGGTGCTCGGTATGTGCTCCACCATGGCCATCACCACGAGTGTTGCAAACGGCTTTGGTATGGGCATCTCCGTTCTCATCATCCTGACGCTTTCCAACATCTTTATTTCCCTTCTGCGCAAGATCATCCCCAACGAAGTGCGTATCGCGTGCTACATCGTCGTCATCGCGGGCTTCGTTACGATCGTTGATCTGTGCCTGCAGGCGTTTGTCCCTGACATCGCCGAGAGCCTTGGCGTGTTCATCCCGCTGATCGTCGTCAACTGCATCATCCTCGGCCGCGCCGAGGCCTTTGCCAGCAAGAACTCCGTTGCCGCCTCCGCGGTGGACGGCATCTGCCAGGGCATCGGCTACACGGTGGTGCTGCTGATCCTGAGCGCGTTCCGCGAGCTCTTGGGCGCGGGCACGCTGCTCGGCATCCAGGTCATGCCTTCTTCCTATGTTCCCGCTGGTATGCTCACGCTGCCCGTCGGCGGCTTCCTCTGCCTCGGCACGCTGATCGCCATCATGCAGTGGGCCCTTGCCAGAAGCGAGAAGAAGAACGCGGAAAAGAAAGAAACGGAGGGTAAATAAAAATGAGTGTGACTAAGTTACTTGCTATTTCCCTCGGCGCGATCCTGACGAATAACTTCATCTTCTCGCAGTTCTTGGGTATCTGCCCGTTCCTCGGCGTGTCGAAAAAGAGCGACACTGCCATCGGTATGGGCCTTGCCGTTACGTTCGTCATGGGCCTTGCCTCGGCGTTCTGCTACGGCGTGAACATCATCCTCGTCAAGCTCGGCCTTGACTACATGCAGACCGTCGCCTTCATTCTCGTGGTGGCGAGCCTCGTGCAGTTCATCGAGATGTTCCTCAAAAAGTCCATGCCGACGCTCTACACGGCCCTCGGCGTGTACCTGCCGCTGATCACCACCAACTGCGCCGTTCTCGGCGTGGTGCTGCTCAACGTGCAGAACGACTACAACTTCATCGGATCCGTGGTTTACGGCATCACCGGCGGCCTTGGCTTCCTGCTGGCGATCTACCTGTTCTCCACGGTGCGCGAGCGACTGGAGTTTGCCGACTATCCCAAGGCATTTGAAGGCTTCCCCATCGCGCTGATCACCGCAGGCCTGATCGCCCTTGCATTCATGGGCTTCTCCGGCCTGCAGGTGTGGCCCATGTAAGGAGGGGACGAAATTATGATTACGAACGTTATTTACGCTGTCCTCGTGCTGGGCGTGATCGCCGTCGTGTTCGGCCTGATCCTGTCCGTTGCGGCCAAGGCCTTTGAGGTCAAGGTCGATGAGCGCCTGCCCAAGATCCAGGCCTGCCTCGCCGGCGCAAACTGCGGCGGCTGCGGCTACCCCGGCTGCGCGGGCTGCGCCGAGGCAATTCTTGCCGGTAAGGCTCCCGTCACCGCCTGCGCTCCTGCGGGCGCGGAGGGCGCCGCCAAGATCGCTGAGATCATGGGCATGGAAGCCCCCAGCGGCGAAAAGCAGGTCGCGCACGTGCTGTGCAACGGCGGCGAGGCCTCTGTGAAGAATTTCGAGTATGTCGGTCTTCACGACTGCGTCGCCGCGACGAAGGTCGCCGGCGGTCCGACCGCCTGCTCCTTTGGCTGCATGGGCTTTGGCACCTGCGTTGCCGCCTGCCAGTTCGACGCCATCCATATCAATGAGCAGGGCGTCGCCGAGGTCGACAAGGAGAAGTGCACCAACTGCGGCGCCTGCCGCGAGGCCTGCCCGCGCAAGCTGATCGTCGAGGTGCCCTACAAGCAGAAGGTCTTCGTCAACTGCTCGAACAAGGAGAAGGGCCCCGCCGTTACGAAGGTGTGCGCCAACTCCTGCATCGCCTGCGGTATGTGCGAGCGCACCTGTAAGTTCGACGCCATCCACGTCGTCAACAACGTGGCCGTCATCGACTACACCAAGTGCAAAAACTGCACCATGTGCGCCAAGGCCTGCCCGCGCAACGCCATCGAGCCCATCCCGACCCCCGAGGAGAAGGAGAAGTTCAAGGCCGCGCAGAAGGCTGCCGCCGAGCGCAAGGCCGCTGCCGCCAAGGCAGCCGCCGAAGCTAAGGCTGCCGAAGCCGCGAAAGCCGCCGAAGCGCCCAAGGCCGAATAAAGGTTCTTAAAAAAAGAGGAACGCGAAAGGGCGACTCCTCATAAGGACATCTTGAAAACACCAGATTAAACCGATTGAGAGAATCTCTTGGTGTCGACCAAACGGGAATAGCCATCAACCATTTCATCGTGGTTGGTGGCTATTCCTGTTTAAAGGTATATTCATGTTGAAATCCGAACCGGAATCTTTGTAAAATTTCCTACTGCTCTTTAACCAGAAACAATGGGTAACCGCATGCCTAACCGGGAGAGCAGTTCGTTGGTAATCGTCCCACAGCATGCAGCCAGTTCCTCTGCCCGAATCACCTGACCGCCATCCCGGCCGATAATAGTCACTGTATCGTCAGGAGCGACCTCCGAAAGATCGCTGACGTCCACCAGCAACTGGTCCATGCACATCCGCCCCACCATAGGACAACGCCGGCCCTGAATCAGCACCTGGCCGCCCCGCTGAGGCAGATCCCGGGGCAGACCGTCCGCGTAGCCGATGGTGACCACCGCCAGTTTGGTTTCTTGCTCTGCCTGAAAGACCCGCCTGTACCCGGCGCTCTCTCCGGCTTGCACAGTGCGGATACTGGCCACTCTGGCCCGGAGAGACAGAACCGGCCGCAGGTCAAGGCTTCGCTGAACAGGCGCATCATCGCTTCGAACTCCATAGAGTGCGATTCCAGCCCGGACATAGTCACAGGGCTGAGCTGGGAGGTTCCAAAGTCCATAGCTGGACTGGATATGAACTTTGCCGGGATCATATCCGGCAGTTCGGAGCCAGGCCACCGTATCATAGAACAAGGTCAGCTGCTCCTGGGTGTAGGCAACATCTTCGGCTTCCAGGCTGTCCGAGACGTATAGATGAGAAAAGACACCGTCCACTACCAGGTTTGGAAGCCGGAATGCCTCCAGGATCTCCTTCCGGTTTTCCGCCAGGATGCCCAGCCGGTGCATCCCCGTGTCCAGGGCCAGATGGACATGGACACGCCGCCCTCTGGCTGCCAAGGCCCGCCCGTGGTCAATATCCGCCACCGTCTGGGTCAGATGCCATCGTGTCAAGAGCGGAGCTTCCTCCGGGGAGGTATAACCTAAGATCAAGATCGTCCCCCGGATGCCCGCCTTTCGCAGAGCAATCCCCTCGGCCAGGCAGGCCACGGCAAAGGCCCGGACGCCCGCTCGCTGTAAGGTGCGGGCGGTCACTGCCCCGCCGTGACCGTAGGCCTCCGCCTTTACCACCGCCATCAGCTCTGTCCCCGGGGCCAATGTGTTCCGCAGCACCTGGGCGTTGTGCCCAAGGGCCGCCAGATCCACCTCCCGCCAGGCCCGAGCGGTGGGGCTGGGCTTCTTTTGAAGCCTCAGCAGGCAAGGGGCGGAGAGCAGCGCACTGAGCGCCAGCACCACAATAAAATGGAGAACACTGTTTTCAATGAGCATTTCTCCCAGTCCCAGTAGCTTTGCCGCTCCCCGGACCAGTACGATGCAGAGGGGATGGAGCACATACATGGCTGTGGAAAATTCCCGGACTTTCCTGGACTCGCCCTTGCTTCCGCCCAGCAGCAGAGAAAAAAGGCATACTATGCACAGGGGGAGGGCGAGGTACATGCTGTCGTGGCGCTGGACATCCATGCGATGGAGCCACAGCCCCTCGGCGCTCATGGCTGCCAGAGAGAGGAAGAAGCCCGCCAGAGACAGCTTTTGGTTCCACCGCCTTCCGGCGGCCCCAAGCAGAAGGAACAGTGGCGCGAAGAACAGGCCATTGCGGGTATAGCCGCACAGTGTAAAAATGCCGTCGTAAAGGGTCCGAAGCAGCGGGATCTGGGAAACCAGTCCATAGTAACTGTCCCCGCCCAGACCGATGAGATAGAGTAGCGCCGCCACAGGCAGAGCCACCCGCAGGCCCAGCCGGCTGAGCCACCGGGCGATGACGATGCCCAGAATGGTCGCCGGGAAATACCACAGGTGGTAGAAGGTGCCGTCCACCAGCAGTTTCCGCAAAACATCCGCCGGACCGGTGAAGCTGCCGGCATAGAGATTCACTGGCAGATACAAAAGGATGCAGACGCCGTAGAGCAGGCAGAGCTTTTTCAGCTGCCGCCCCACACCAGCCCAGTGATTCCGGCTCAGAAAGTACCCAGTGGTCATCAGAAAGAATGGGACTGCCACCCGGGCCAGTACCCGGGTAAGCCAGAAATCAGCCATGGCAGACACATCCGCCAGGGGCGAGGTGTGGTTCATCACCACCAGCAGGACTGCCGCCAGACGAAAGAGGTCCAAAGTCGGGACGGTTTTCTTAGCCGTTCTCATGGGTATCCCCCCACCATGTCAGGATAAATCCCTCCACATTGTCGCCGGATATCTGGCAGCAGCCCTCCGGCACTTCCACCTCTGTGACGGCTCCGGCGGCGGGCACATAGAACACCTGGGCCATACGGCCGTTTTCCAGAGCGACGCTCCGGGGACCCTGCCGCAAAAAGTCCCGGTACTCCTCCAGACACAGCCCGTTGGTTTCCATCAGCTGGGCGTGGGGCGCCCCCACATAGCGGAAGTGCCACGGCTCAGCCGAGATCCCGGTGACTTCCTCCTTGCCCCGCTGGTAGCGTTCGATAAAGCCGTACCGGGCCGCCAGACGCCTAAATCTTCCGCAGACGCCGTCATAGGGAAAGGCAGGCCGGATGAAGTCGATGTATCCGGCAGCCTTTCCCAGGTCGATGGCGAGGCCGGTCTGATGCTCACTGCATCCTGGAAGGGCCACATACTGGCGGGTAAATGTCTCCCCATGCTCCGCCATGGAGTCGTCCCAGATCCGCTGCTGTTCCTGCTGGCTCCGCCAGCCGGACACCGGCACGATCTCCCGCTGTCCCCCCGCCTTTTGGATACAGGCAGACAGTAGCTGCCGTGCCCGGCTTTCAAGAAGAATGTCGGGGTGGTGCGGGTCCACCGAGGTCAGCGCAGATCGCTCTTTTTCATGCAGGGGATGCGCCCGGTTGACCAGGACCAGCGGCCCCTGAAAAATCTGCTCCCGGGGAATCGACACGGTTCTCATCCCGCCACCCCCAACTCGATCAGGCGGGTCACCAGCTTCCCAAAGGAAATGCCGATGCCCTGCATCATGCTGGGGTAGCGGCTGTGGGCGGTGAAGCCGGGGATGGTGTTGACCTCATTGAAGACGATCTCCCCATCCGGGGTGAGGAACAGATCCACCCGGGCGAATACCCGGCAGTCCAGGGCACGGTAAATGGTTTTTGCCGCTGCCTGGATCTCTGCCGCCTTCTCCGGCGGGATGCGGGCGGGACAGTGGATGGCGGAGGTCTTTAAGGTGTACTTCTCCTCATAGTTGAAAAAGCCCTCCGACAGCGCAATCTCGTCCACCAGACCCACGGTCAGTTCCTCGTTGCCCATGACCGCGCAGCCCACCTCAAAGCCGGGGATCGTCTCCTCCAGGATCACGGCGCTGTCGTGGCGGAATGCCTCCTCCATGGCGGCGGGCAGCTCTTCCGGCCCGGAGACTTTGGTGATACCGAAGGAGGAACCGGCCCGGACCGGCTTGACAAACACCGGGTATCCCAGTTCCTCCGCTGCCTGGGCGATCCGGCTGAAATCATCGCTGGAATGAAAGACGTGGCTCCGGGGGACCCGGATGCCGGCCAGGGCCGCCAGCTGGTGGGCCCGGTCCTTGTCCATGCACAAGGCGCTGGACAATGTCCCGCAGCCGATGACCGGGACCCCGGCCAGTTCAAAGAGTCCCTGTACCGTACCGTCCTCGCCGTTCTTGCCGTGGAGGACTGGGAATACCGCGTCAAAGAGGAGACGGCGGCCGGAGCCGTCCAGCAGTAGTAAAGCGTGGGCCTCCCGTTCCACCAGCGGGGTGCAGGGGATACAGTCTGCCGCCTGCTGCCAAGTACCGTCCTCCAGCCGGGAGAGGTCGCCGGTATAGCAGAGCCACTGCCCCTCCCGTGTGATGCCCACAGCCAAAGGAGTATAGCGGGCGGGGTCCATGTGGGACAGCACCGCATAGGCGGAATGGAGAGAAACTTCGTACTCCGTGGAGCATCCGCCGAAGAGAACGAGAATGGTTTTCATGGGATAAGACCTCCTAATCAAAATAAAGCGCCTGGTTCTGATACTGAAATGGTACCAGAACCAGGCGTTTCATACTTGTCTATCTACCAACGGATGCCTTGCAAGTTTTCTGCGAAATTCTTGTGATTTTCTTACGGCGCTTCTGAATGGTCTGACGGAAGACAGATGGTGAAGGTGATCCGATCCTCGGTGCTGTCCGCCCGAATGGTCCCGCCGTGGAGCTCCACGATCTCCTTGGCGATGGCTAAGCCAAGGCCCGCACCACCTGTCCGGGTGGCGCGGGAGCTGTCCAGACGGAAGAACTGTTCAAAGATCCGGTCCAATTTCTCCTGGGGGATGTTCTTTCCCGCATTGGAGAAGGTGAGTACGATTTTCCCGGCCTCTATCCGTCCGGCAATTTCCACCGTGCTGTCCGGCAGGCTATAATAAGACGCGTTGCGCAGGAGATTATCAAAGACCCTTGCCAGCTTATCCGGGTCACAGGAATAGTGCAGCTTGGGCGGCAGATCCAGGCTGCATGACAGCCCCGATTCTGCGAAAATGGGGCGGAATTCGCTGGCGACCTGCTCCAGCATCCGCGTCAGGTCCACGCTCTGCCGCTCCAGCTCCAGGCGAGAGAGGTTGAAGCGGGTGATGTCGAAGAACTCGTTGATGAGGTCCTCCAGCCGCTCCGCCTTCTCCAGGGCGATGCCGGTGTACCTGGCCCGGATCTCCGGGGAGATCTGAGGCTCATCCCGCAGGAGGGTCAGGTAGCCGATGACGCTGGTCAGGGGCGTTTTCAGGTCGTGGGCCAGATAGACGATTAGGTCGTTTTTCCGCTGTTCTGCCTCCCGGGCTACCCGGGCGTCCCGGAGAGCCTGCTCCCGGGCCAGATTCAGCTGGATGGAGATGTCCTCCAGGGAATCCGGCAGCTGGATGGGCTCCTCACTGGGGCGGGATAATTGCTCTGCCGCATTGGCCACCACGTCCAGCTGCTTGATGGGCTTGGAGATAAAATAGAAGCTGATGACCACCCAGCCCGCCAGCACTGTGACGATGCAGACCAGAACGATGTAGTCTCGGACCCAATTCAGGAAGTCGTAGAGCGGCGAGGGCTGCCAGGTGATGCTGGCGCAGATGATGGAGCCCAGGAATGCCAAGGCCATCACTGCGACCACCCAAGCCATGAGGACCAGCAGGTAGCCGCCCCAGATGCGCAAAGATCTCCGGCGGCTGCGGGTATTTCCTTTCTTACTCAATGGTGTACCCCACCCCCCAAACGGTCTTGATGAATTTGGGCTTTCGGCTGGGCTCGTGCATCTTTTCCCGTAGCCGGGCGATGTGACTCATGACGGTGTTGTTGCTGTCCATAAACGCCTCGCCCCAAACATGTTCAAACAGTTCCTCGCTGGACACCACATTCCCCCGGTGCTCACATAGATACCAGAGAATGGAGAATTCCAAGGGCGTCAGGGCCAGTTCCTCGCCGAACAGGACGCACTTGTGAGTGGCCTTGGAGATCTGAAGGCCTCGAAAGTCGTATTCGGTGACCTCCTGGACTGTCCCCTCCCTGGGGTTGTACCGGGTGTAGCGGCGCAGCTGAGTCTTGACCCGGGCCACCAGTTCCAGAGGATTGAAGGGCTTGGTGATGTAGTCGTCCGCTCCCAAGGTCAGCCCCATGATCTTGTCCATATCCTCCACCTTTGCGGTGAGCATGATGATGGGGAACAGGTGGTCCTCCCGGATGCGCTGGCAGAGGGTAAAGCCGTCCATGTCCGGCAGCATCACATCCAGCACCGCCAGATTCAAGCGTGTCGTCCGCACACAAGCCAGGGCGTCGGAGGCATTATAGAATTTGTGGATGGTGAAGCCTTCGTTTTTCAGATAGACCTCCACCAGATCTGCGATCGCAGTCTCGTCATCGACGACTAAAATATGTGTAGCCATAGTTGCCGGCCTTTCGTGTTTTTCTGCATTATAGCACGGAACGTATAAAAAAGCGAGTATGACTCTTGATTTTTCCTAAACATGTCCTAAAGGGGACTGTTGCGGTCTCCTGTCTGCGCAAAATTCTCACCAGACTGTATCGAAACTACGATCTTCCAGACTCCTGATTTCGTAGGGTCGAAGTCGTGAAGCTGCGCCGCAGTGCTCTGTCATCCTTCGCTGGCAGGATCGGTCTGCGTATCATACGATGAACATTCCTCCAGATCTGCAGCCTGCTACCCGGATAGGCTTTTTTCAGCTTTGTGACAGCACGCTCCTTTGCCTTTTCCACGGCGGACTCCTTCATCATGTGGTACATGCCGATTTCCTTCAGCGAAGTTTTTTCAAATCCGAATACGCCGTAGAATTTTCCGAGGATGTCCCTGTCCTTCTTCGGGAGAGCATCAAATAGTTCCTGCAGCAGCTCAATGCAGACTTTTCGATACACGACCTGCTCCGCAGAAACAGAGAGATTCCCAGGCATCAGCCGCTCAAAGGGATCACCGTCATAGCTCCCAGGGATAAGATCATTGACACCAACAAAATGGGTGTTGTAACGGATGTGCTTGACAGCCTGTTCCAGAAGGACATCCATTTTCTCCGCGATCTCTTCGATGCTGAACTGACCTGAATGATATAGCCTTTGTGCCTGCCGGACAGCATCCATCTCGTGCTTGCTCAGAGAAAGATTTCCGATATGTTGCTCCAGCCAACGGGTCATCCGGCCTTTCAGATGTGGGTACAGGTAGGTGGCAAGCACAGCACGGCTCTCATCGTATTCTCTGCTCTGGACCCGTGTCAGAAATTCCAACGCACCCTCGCCGCAAAGATCCTCCAGAATCGTTTTCGTATAGCCGGACAACTCTCCCGGTCTTTCCCTGTCCATATGCAGACAGTTGAACTCTCTGGCAGTCTCCCGGGCGATGCGCCGGATCAGCCCGAGATTCCTGCGGTACAACTCCTCCAGCGCGCGCTCATCACCGCCGTAATATCGGCGGACCAATTCCTCATTGGTCATGGGTCCCACCCGCCTTTGCTTTCGGTGGACGCCCTCGGGGCTTGCTCACTCTGGTGATGCGGCAATATTCATACACTTGCGCAGTAGATATTTGTTCAGAAAACTCCTCAACAGAGATATCCGGGCTGCGCAGCGCATCGTAGAGCCGGTCTCGCACATGATCCTTGGCTCTTCTGGCATCCTCCTGAGAGATAGCTCCCCGCTGCATATCCTTCGTGATCCTGGAAAAGGCAGTCAGCTTGGCCTTCACCTTGGGGTTGTTCTTTGCCAGTTCCTTTTGAACTTCCACCGTGCCAAATTGCCGACAGGTGTAGCCAGGAGCGTGGGGACAGGCCCCTTCGCAGTACAAAGCGTGGACGCCGCTCTTCAGCATGAAGTATTTCCCGCAGATGATGCAGCGGCGGATGTTGTGTCCGCTATTCAGGGCCAGCATATAGTCTGCCTTCATCAGCGCCTGTAAGCTGTCGGTCACATGCTCCTGACAGATGGCCATGGAGCCGTCCGGCAGCTCCCGCGGGACATAGGAGAGCATATATTCATCGTGTCTCCTGTAGCAGTCCCCGTGGTAAGTGATGGGGTTGACGATCAGCTTCTCTGCGGTGCGATCATCGTTATAGAAACCATAGAGCGCTGCCGCATAACTTTCCGGCCCATTGGTCGTGAGTGTGGAGAGGATAAACTTGATGAAATTCCGGATGGTAGGAACAAAGGCACGGATGTCGTGAAGATACATCATGTAGCGGTCGATGTATTTCTTGTAGGCACTCCAGGTATCTTCGCACGCTCCCAGGAGGCGAAACATCTCGTAATAAAACAACTCGCCCTTTTCCTCGCTGCCCTCTCTGCGACGAAACAGATCCAGCAGTCCCAAGGAGATTTCAGGATCGCTGTCCCCATCATCGCTCTGGAAGAATTCTTCCGCTGAGGCGCTGAGAAGTTTTGTCTGATCATCCTCTGAAAGGCTGTGCTCCTCGGGAGGAAACAAGCTGAACTGTCCTGTGATCTCCCGTATCACCGAAAAGAAAGCGTCATAGCAATCGTCCGGTAGCAAGCGGAACACAGTATATCGGCGAAGTTCCTGACAGAGCTGCTCCATCTCATCATTCAGTTTCCACCAAAGTTCACTCTTGCGGACATACTCGTAGATGTCCATAAGGGTACGGATGCGCACCATCCGTTCGTGCAGAGGGTGGTAGTCATCCGGTGATAGATTCAGCAGATCTTCGGTTAGCCTGCCTGCCTCAAACTGCTGCCCGTTCAGCTCCAAGGTGCTGCCGTAGGTATAGAATATGATGCTCCCCTCCATTTCCGCTGGCCCCCTCCTCTGCAATAATTTGTCCTACTTGATTTTTAATCTGTCCATGCTTTTTATCAGGATACCATCTTTTCCACCACAATACAAGCAGAGGGGCAAGGGGATGCTCAAAAGTCCTGTGGGCACTGCTCCTCTAAAAGAATACTACTCCCACTTCTTTCGAGGTGGGAGATTTTTGTATTCAGATATTTTGAATTGGAGGTACTGACTATGAGCAACAAAAAGGACCGTCCTCTGGTCACGGTGGACGGTAGGACGCTGATGGACCGTCCGCTGGAGCCGCCCAATTTTGTGGTGGACACGCTGATCTCTCAGGGTCTGCATATCCTGGCGGGTTCACCCAAGGTGGGCAAGTCCTGGCTGGCCCTGTGGCTGGCGGTGACGGTGGCCAAGGGAGAACCGGTCTGGGGAATGAGCGTGAAGCAGGGCACCACCCTCTATCTCTGCCTGGAGGACTCCGTCCTTCGCATCCAGAACCGCCTCTTCGAGATCACAGAGGACGCGCCGGACAGCGTCCATTTCTGTACGGAGTGCGCTCCCATCGGCCAGGGGCTGGAGGAGCAGGTGGAGGGCTTCCTCGTAGCTCACCCGGATACTGTTCTGGTTCTCGTCGATACGCTGCAGATGGTCCGCCCCGTCCACGATGCCACCTACGCCAATGACTACCGGGACCTGTCCGTGCTGAAGCGGCTGGCGGACAAGCACGGCATCGCCATCCTGCTGATCCATCATCTGCGAAAGGAAACTGCCGATGATGTGTTCAACCGTATCTCCGGTACGACAGCCATCAGCGGGGCGGTGGATTCCAGTTTTACTCTGGTGGAAGATCGGCGCGGCAGCGGTAAGGCGAAGCTCTCCTGCATCGGTCGTGACATTGAATACCGGGAGTTGTCTCTGGAACGCAACGTTGAAAACGTGTGGGAGATGGTAGCAGACAGCAGAACGCAGCCGGAGCTACTGGGCGACCGGATCACCTATCTGGTCTCTGAACTGATGCGCGACCGTACGAAATTTATCGGCACTCCCACAGAGCTGTCTGAAAAAATCGACCCTGTCGGTATGGAGCGTATCTCGCCTAAGAAAGTGTCCCGCCTGATCCTGCAAAGCCTTGACGCGCTAAGCAAAATCGGAATTTTCGGTATGGTGCGCCGCAGCAACGGGAAGCGGCTCATCGAGCTGCGCCGTGCCGAAAGTGACGATGCCCAGGGTGTACCTGTGGTCGCCCCTGTTGACCCTGTTGGGGCGCTGTGCGGCGATTTGCGGGAGATTGCCGGGCATGGCGAGTAAACACCCGCAGGGAAAAAGAAACGCCGTTTGTGGCCATTTGTGGCCGAAAGCGGAGCGCGGGTGTTCGGTGCAGGGAAATCACCTCCTTGGAGGTGGCCAGCATCGCGTTTGTCTGGTCTGCGGCAACGCCGCTGCCCGACTTCCGCATGAATTCCGGGCAGAAGCCCGGGCCCACTTTATCTACGATTTGGAGGAAACGACATGAAAAAAGATGTTAAATTCAGCACCCGCATGGCGTCCACAGACCGGGAGGCCATCAAGGAGTTGGCGAAGCAGTCCGGGATGTCCATGAGCGACTACGTCACTGCCTGCTGCCTGGGAAAGCAGGTGGTGGTCATCGACGGCCTGAAAGAAGTGCTGAAGGAGCTGAAGTCCATCGGCAGAAATCTGAACCAGCTCGTCACCCTGGCGCACATGGGACGAGTGACCGTGATCGATCTGGAAAGCGTATGTCGGGCGTTCTCTGAACTCTGTGGTGCCGTTCGGATGATCCTTGAACGAAAGCGCTGGTAAGCTATGGCTATCATCAGCTTCACAAACTACAAGCGGGGCCAGACCACCGGATGCATGAGCGCCGTGATGCGGTATACCATGCAGGATAAAAAGACCGAGTTCGAGGGGCAGCAGTTGGTCACAGGTATCAACTGTCAGCCGGAATCTGTCTACGCGGATTTCATGACCACCAAGCGGCTCTACCACAAGACGGACGGTGTACTGTTCTATCACATGGTACAGAGCTTCCCGAAAGGCGAAGCAGTCGACCCGGTCACCGCTCACGCGGCCGCGCTGAAGCTGGCCGAGTACTATGAGGGATACGAAGTTCTGGTCTGCACCCACACAGACCGTGAGCACATCCATTCCCACTTCCTCATCAACTCGGTCAATTTCGATACCGGACGGAAACTGCATATCGCAAAGGAGCAGCTCCAGGAACTGCGGCAACGCAACGACATGGTCTGCAAGGAGTTTTCACTTCCTGTATTTCAACCCAGGGAACAAAAGCAGAAAACAAAGACTATGACCATCGGAGAGTATCACACGGCGGCCCGTGGTCAGAGCAAGAAGCTGCAGCTCATGAATATCATCAATGACTGTATGCGCCACGCTTCCAACCGCGAGGAGTTCATTGCGCTGATGGAGAGCGAGGGCTACAAGGTTCGCTGGGAAAAGTCCCGAAAGAATATCACCTATACCACGCCGAGTGGCTGGCAGTGTCGGGACCGTTTGCTGTTCGGTGACAAATATCTAAAGGAGAACATGGAATATGAATTCAGGATCAGAGAAGAAATTATCTATGGACGAGCTCATGGCCCTGAACCGGCCCGAGCCTTCACCGCAGCCGACAGCGCGGGAGTCGAGTTCACCGATCACGCCCATTGTCATCCAGTGTCCGTTGCCGGAGGCTCTGACGATGCTGACACAGAAGACAGAATCCATCGGGTGGGAAGTGCATGGAATGCGGGAGTATCTTCCGAACCTGAGATCACACACAGACCTGACAGCGGTGCAGAACAGCATGGCGAAGATCCAGAAATCGTTGACGGAGATGACCACTCTGCTGGAACAGGCTGGGAAGAAGAAAGAAAAGCATTCCTGCAAATGGCTGGACTGGCTTCCGGACTTCGACCTGATCGTAGTGGCCAAATGGATCGTACTGGTACTGCTCATCGTGGCGGCACTGCTGGGGATGGGGTATGGCACAGCGACAGTGGTCAGCAACATCCGCAACCTGTTTCTATGAAGCCGCTCCACGCTGGACTGTATGGTCTGGCGGTAACTGGAGCGTTACTGGATGATGGTAACGAAGATGTCGAGGAACGTTACCGCCGTATCCAGGCAGAACAGGAAGCCAAAAATATCGGCGCTGTCATCGGACTGGTGGCCGGCGTAGCCATGGTGCTCACACAGGATGAGCAATCATCTACAGAACAGCAGTGGACCGAAGATCAGCAGGCAGAACAAACACAGCAGCAGACCATGTAACGGTCTGCTATTTTTGTTGCCTGACTGTAGCGTCAGGAGAAAGGAACGATATGGCGTATAAATTCAAATACAATGAGCGTCCCCGCTCCTACAGTGAAGAAAAGCATGGAGATGAGGATATTCCCTCTGCCAAGGCAGTGCGGGATACCGCAGTGGAAGAAAGGGACGGCAAGATTATAAAAAGCCGCCGACAGCATGTATGCGGCAGAGAGTACATTGTGTTCGCGGAATTCAGTTTCGGAGGAACGCAATCTACGGTCGATCTTATGAAACAGGTCATCGACCTGGAGCAGGACGCAAAAAATATTTCCGCCTGAAAAACAGGTTCGCATAGACAAACAAACCGATTGAGGGTATTGTATGGTTGCAATCTCTCAATCGGTTTGGCATTTTATGAAGGAGGTCAATATGTTACAGCCAAACCAAAAGATCACGGCGCTCTATTGCCGTCTGTCCCGAGATGATAATCTGGAGGGCGACTCCAACAGTATCCAGAACCAAGAGTTAATATGTAAAGGGTGGTTTCTGCCACCTAATACATATGACTGCGGCTCATTTGTGGTGAATGGAACAGCAGTTGTAGGAAAGGAGTAAAAACACCTTATAACCGCTGGAAATCAACACGCAAAGGAGCTAATTTTTATGAAATCACTGTTTGAGCAAATGGGCGGCACATACCGGCAAGAGGGCGATTACCTTATCCCAAACCTCTATTTGCCAGATGAGCCGGACTACCAGATCGGCAAGTATGGGCGTATGCGCCGTAGCTATCTGAAAGCTCATCGACCTGTTCTCTATGCAAACTATCTTACGAGCGGAACGCTGCACCAGCATCTTGCCGAGATCGACCAAGCCTGCAATGAGCGTATGGAAATCATCGTTTCTGCTATGGCAAAGCAAGAGGGTGTGACCGAAGCGCTCAAAGCCGCCGACCAGATGGAATGGGTACGCCGGATGAACAACATCCGCAGCCGTGCCGAGGAAATCGTTCTGACTGAGCTTGTATATGAATGACAGATGCCCGTTATTGGCAGTATGGCCAATAACGGGCATTATCTTTATTCTTTTGGTGCTATAAACTTATATTTACCCTTTCCAAAGCCGCTGACAGGCTCGATCAAATCCGCATTTTTCAGTTTTGTAATGAGATTGCCTGCGGCAGTAACAGAATCCTTTGTGATAGCAGCAATGTCAGATCGGCCAAAGACGCCATCAGCGCCCATATTTGCAAATACTGCTTTCGCCTTTGCAATCGTACCTTGGCTTGCGTTCAGCCGGTCAATCGCAACCTCAATCGCAGCATTTTCGTCCTCAATCGTAACCTTGTTTGCGGTTGCCGCAGTTCCGTAATTCAGATTATAGAGCGTAACTTGAAAAGAACTGGCATCTGAATAGAATTTAGGCTCCAGTTCGTCACGGTAATTGTGAGCGGCGCGGTAGGTTTCCGTGATTTTCTTAAAGCCGCTGCCTTGCCGCTCCATATAGCCCAGCCGTCCGAAAATATCTGCAAGGACAGGGTTGCGGCGCGTGGAGGAAATACTGGACAGATCACGCTCCTGTATCCGTGTGCCGTCTGCCATACCGCCGGGAGAATATATGGTAAGGCGGTCATCGTAAATGTCGATGTGGACTTCGCTGCCCAAAATCAGATAGTCACGATGGATCAGTGCATTGACAAGGGCCTCGAAAACGCTTCGTTCGCAGTAGTCGGGCATCTCAACACGGGAATCGGCGGTTTTCTTCCAGCGCGTTTTCATATTCCGCTTGACAAAGCTGACGCCCTCATTGAGCAGAATGATCAGGCTGCCGGAGAATTCCGCACTGTCAAGTGCATCCACCATGCCGCCGCTTTTATCAAGGCCGTTCCAGCGTGTGCAGAACAGGCGGGAATGTCGGATGGGAGAATCATCCGCAAGCAAAGCGCCTGCATTGGTCAGCTTGCCGTGTTCGTCCCGCATATCGAAGGAATCGAACAGCTTTTCTTCCATGCTGTTGCCCGTCCAAGACTTATACCGTTCGCGTAGCTTGGAAAAAGCGTAATCCTTGAAATCATACTCGGAAACCAGTTCGTCATAGGTGCGGTGCATCCCTTTGAGAATCAGCTGATTCAGCGCATAGGACGGGGCGATCACGCTTTCATTGCCCATTCGGATATAGGCTTCCATGATACCGTCCGCTTTATAGTAATACGGCGTAGACCGTCCGGACGATACGGACAGGACAAGAATGTCCTTACCATTTTCTCGTTCAGGAGCAAGGACAAAACTCGGATAGGGCGTGATTCGCTCTTTGATCAGACGGCTGATCGTCTCCGCATCGGTCTGCGCATCTGACAAGCCTATCACGTTTCTGTCATCATCAATCCCGAAAAACAGCGTGCCGCCGATGCCGTTTGCAAAGGCACTGACGCTTTTGAGCCAGCTTTTCGGCTTCTTTACCTCCAGCGCGACCTTGAAATCATATTCGGTCGCTTCTGCGATCCAGCGGTCAATCATCATTCTCACCGTCCTGTCCCTTATTTTTTCCTCTGCTCTTATAGACATTATACTGATTCTTACACCGGGGACTGCAAAATGCGGAATTGGAACGGCTGCTCAGGAACACCTTCTGGCAGTGCTTGCACAGCCGCAGGGGCTTCTCTCCGTCCACCAGCAGGAAGCTGAACATCATCTGGATGCCCAGCAGCAGAGAGTGGAAATCCCAATAGATGGTCGGCTTGTCCAGCAGCTCAATATGATAGCTGGGCGCAATGCCGCCAAAGGCGGCCATGCCCATGCGGTACAGATTTCTTGTATCCTCGTCGATCAGATTATAATCGTTGTAGTACAGAATAGATGTGGTCAGGGTAAAGGCCCAGTCCTTGAACTGCTGTGCCACCCATTCATACGGCTCAGCGTACTCCCGCTGGAAGCTCATGGTTTTCGCCATGGGTTCATCTGCAAAGGTCATGGTCAGCGCCACCATCGTGCGGTCACCGGACACGCTCCAGCTGGACTCAATGCCCTTCTTGACCAAATCCAGCTGGTCAAAGGGATAGAACAGCGCCAGATAGTCCTCGGTTTCCATGGATTCTGCCCTGATGAAATGGTTTTTCGGCAGATACACTTTCTCATAGTCCATGAAGGACGGCGTGGTGGGCAGCGCTGTCATCAGGCCCAGCAGGCCGTAATGCGTCACAAACTCCAGAATGGCCTTTTCCACCTCGTCCTCCGGACTGCGGTTCATCATCAACATTCCCACATTCAGCGCATCCAGCACGATTCCCGGCGCTTCCTTCAAGGGATTATAGATGTCAGGTTTAGCGTTCTTTCCCGGCGTGATGTACCGCTTCCCATCTGCGGCGGCTTTCAGTTCATAGCGGTCATACCGCACCCAATGGGAACGGGACTGCTCAAAGAGATTCTTCATGGCGTCGATCCTCTCAACTCGTAATCCAACTATATATTAACCATATTACTATTGTATCAACCGTCCTTGACATCGTCAAGGGCGGTTTTCTTTTTTCTCGGTTTGGTTTTGTTTTCCCGGCGGATCACGGCATCTTTGCCCATGGTTTGCAGCAGTGCTTCATATTCCTCTACGAACTCTCGCTCCCGCAGCGTAAGTCCATGATCGTTTTCCAGCTTTTCGCTCAGATGCTCATACATCCGCCTTTGCAGTTTCTTCTGAATGGTCATCCGCAGCTTTCGGATGTTCCGGTCGGACTGCCCACGGATGGCGGCAAGCCGTGTGGTGCTGTATTGCTTAACGAACAGGTAATACAGCACCTCCTTCTGTTCATCGCTGAGGGTGAAAAAGAGCTTGGAGAGAAAACGGTTGGAAGTCAGCTGGTGCAGCTCGTAGGGACAGGAGAAGATGATGTCGAGAAAATTTCCCTGACAAAGCTGGCGGAACCTCGGCAGATTCATCCAGAGGGGAGCAATCTTCGGATCAGGTACAGCCTGAAACTCCAACGGCACGTCTCCACGCAGGTTTTCGTGGTCACGCTCTCGGCGTTCCCGATTTCTGTCCAGCTTATTCCACTCGTCTACTACATTCAAAAAATCGGATTCCGTCCGTGCTGCTTCCTCCAACCGCCGCAGAGCCTCTGCGCGGATTTCCCGCTTAAGTCGCTTCTCACTGGTAGGCGCGGCTTCTTCCTCCTCGTCCTCCAGCTCGGCATCATAGTCTCTGGGGTGCTCGTCCTGCTCCAGCTCGCTCTCCAGCTCCAGCGTGCGTTCCTCTGCAAGCGCTTCCTCCAGCGTCTCATCCACCGGCGCAGTGTCAGAGGAATCCTCCCAATCGGCAAAGCTGCCCTCATCCGTTTCAAGGCCGGTTTCCTCTATTTGCTCCCCGGCATTTTCTTCCTCATCGGAAAAATCATCATCCCACAGCAGTTCATCCTCCCATGGTTCCACGACAGCTTCACCCCCCCCCGAAAAAATATTTTTCTTTTTTTCAAAAACAGTTCCGATTTACACCCCGTATTTCTCCTATTAGTAGAGGAAGTAATCTTAGCACAAGTTACACAGATTACTTATGAGGCGGTTTGCAGAGAAAAGGAGGATATGGAGCATGGAAAAGCAACCGAAAGACACGGTTGGCTTACAGCCAACGGAACCAAACACATTATATCAAGAACCAACCAATCACGCAAGGAGGATGCCTATGGAGCAGAACAAACGAGAACAGTTTATCATCCGCCGCATCGGCGGCACCACCTACAAGGTCAGAGTCGTGTTCAACGAAAGCGGCGGCGAGACCATGGAGGATAAAATTTTACGGATTGTACGCAATGATATGGTTACAAGTGACGGAACCTATGGTATAATGGAGACACCGCAAATGAGCCGACAGTCTGAAAGGAGCGCATCATGAGCGTGAAACAGACTGAAAGCAAAATTACCGCTCTCTATGAGCGGCTGTCCCGCGACGATGACAACGCCGGGGATAGCAATTCCATCGTGAATCAGAAAAAATACCTCGAAAGCTATGCCCAGCAGAGGGGCTACACCAACTGCCGTCACTATACCGACGACGGCTGGAGCGGCGGCAATTTTGAACGCCCAGCTTGGAAACAGCTGGTTGCAGACATCGAGGCCGGGAAGGTAGCCCATGTCATTGTCAAGGATATGAGCCGGGCGGGGCGTGACTATCTGCAAACCGGATTTTACACGGAGGTATTCTTCCGGCAGCACGGCGTTCACTTTGTTGCCATCGCCAACAGCGTGGACAGCGATGACCAGAACAGCAATGAATTTGCCCCCTTCCTCAACATCATGAACGAATGGTATCTTCGTGACCTGAGCCGCAAGCAGAAAACCGCCATTCGGGTCAAGGGGGAATCCGGCAAGCCAACCACCAACTGTGCCATCTACGGCTATAAGAAAGACCCGGAGAACAAATACCACTGGCTGATCGACGAGGAAGCGGCTGCCGTGGTGCGGCGTATCTTCCAGCTGACCATTGAGGGCAAAGGCCCCTACGACATCGCCCGCATCCTGTTTGATGACAAGATCGACACGCCTGCGGTCTACTTTGGCAAACAGAACAAGGGTGTCTGGAAAAGCAAGGAGGAGTTCCCCAACCCGTATAACTGGAGCGGCTACATCGTTGGGCAGATTCTCTCCAAGCCGGAGTATATGGGGCATACTGTGAATTTCCGTTCCCACAAGCAGTCCTATAAGGACAAGAATGCGGTGATGAATCCCAAGGAGGATTGGCTGATTTTCGAGAACACCCATGAAGCCATCGTGGATGCAGAAACATGGGAGCTGGCACAGAAGCTGCGGAAAACGCCACGGCGGCATGACACGCTGGGTGAGGCGAATCCCCTGACAGGGCTTGTGTTCTGTGCTGACTGTGGAGCAAAGATGTATAACCATCGGTCACGAGGGACAGAAAGCAAACCTTATCCCTACGATGCGTTTGAATGCTCCACATACAAGTTGGCAGGTCAAAAGCGCTCCGCCGCTTGCTGTGGACATCATATCAGCACCAAAGCGCTGCGGGAGCTGATTCTGGAAACCATCCGGACTGCCAGCACCTTTGCCATCTCCGACCGAGACGCTTTTCTGGAGAAGGTACGCTCCGCCTCCCAGCTGCGCCAGGCGGAAGCCGCCAAGGAAACCAAGCGGAAGCTGAACAAGGAGAAAAAGCGGATTTCTGAGCTGGATACCATCATCAAGAAGCTCTATGAATCCTTTGCCGTCGGGCGCATTACCGGCGAGCGGTTCGACAGCCTGCTGGCGGAATATGAGGCGGAGCAGAAAGCGCTGACAGCATCCGTCTCTGAAATGGAAACGCAGATGTCTGCCTTTGCGGAGGACACCGACCGGGCCAAGCAGTTTCTGGAGCTGGCAAAGAAGTACACGGATTTTTCCGAGCTGACCACGCCCATGATCAACGAGTTCGTGGAGAAAATCATCGTCCACGCCCCGGAAAAAATTGACGGCGACCGGGTGCAGGAAGTGGATATCCACCTTCGCTTTATCGGGCAGTTTAAGCTTCCCGCACCGGAGCTGACCGAGGAAGAAATCAAGCGGCAGGAACAGCTCAAGCGGCACCGCATCAAAAGCCGGGAGCGGTATCAGAAAATCAAGGCTGGAGAACACGCTGTCGGTCAGCCCTTCACGCTGACCTGCAAGTGCTGCGGGCAGGAATTTGCATCCAAGCGGACGAACACCCTGTTCTGCGGCCCCAACTGCCGGGCAAAATTCTACCGGCAGGAGGCGGCAGAAAGCCGCAGCCGGGAGTGTACCTGTGAAAACTGCGGCAAGGAGTTTATCACAACAAGGTCAGATGTGAAATATTGCAGTGACGATTGTCGGTATGCAGCACAGATCAAGCGGCAGGGCGCACGGAAGAAAGCCTTGCGAGAGGCGAAGATCGAACTGGCAGTACCGGAGAAAGAAACGAAAACAGCATAAAATAGACGCAGACGGCGGCTTGCCCCAGATTGGGCAGGCCGCCGTTTTTGCGCAGAAATGGAGGTATCATGCGTATTTTTGAAATCGTAAAAGAGAATGTCAATCTGCGGGAGGCGGCAGAGCTGTACGGGATCGATGTGAACCGATATGGCAAAGCCCTCTGCCCCTTTCACAACGACCGGCACCCCAGCCTGTATGTGGCCGACGACCACTATTATTGCTTTGCCTGCGGGGAGCACGGGGATGTGATCGACTTTGTGGGCAGACTGTTTCAGCTTTCGCCCTATGATGCGGCACGGAAGCTGATGGCAGATTTTCATCTCAGCCCGGACAAGCCGCCCAGCGCAGCAGCACTCCACGCAAAGCGCATCCGAACAGAAGCACAGCAGCTCATGGAAAACGAGCGGCTGTGCTTTTCTGTTCTGTCGGATTACGCCCGTGTGCTGCGGGATTGGAAGGTGCGGTATGCGCCGCAATCTCCTGACGCGCCTGTTCACGCACGGTTCATGGAAGCCTGTCACAAGCTCGACGAAACGGAATACTATCTGGATATTCTGTGCGTCGGGGATTCCCACGAACGCGCCGAAGTCGTGCAGCAGCAGATGGCAGACGGCAAACTGGACAGGCTACGACGGAGATTAGAGAAAATTCACAAGGAGGAATTGGAAGATGGATATGACACCGCAGGCGTGGCCTGACTGGTACGACGGCAGACACATCAATGAGGTGCTGTTCTGCCAACAGTTTCTGGAGAAGCACCCCATGAAATGTGTGCGCGGGCGGCTGTTCACGGTAGACGGGCTGATTGAGGACGAGGGACAGATTGGCAATCTCATTCTGGAGGAAATCTCCGGCGTGCTAACATCCGGACTGTCCAAAGTCGTGACGAATCTGCTGGCCAGCATCAAGCTGCAAGCGTATTCGCCGCCGCTGCCCATTGAGGCGGATCGCATCCATGTTGCCAACGGAACGTATTTCATGGACGGCAGCTTTACCGCCGACAAGAGCTACTGCAACAACCGGCTGACGGTCGCCTACAACCCTGACGCGCCTACTCCGAAAAAGTGGCTGCAATTTCTGTCCGAGCTGCTGCAACCGGAGGATATTCCCACCTTGCAGGAGTTTCTCGGCTACACCTCTGCATGAAAAACGGCGAGGAACGCGGCTTCACTGCCGCCGAGTTCCGGACGGCGCAGGCCGATGGCTGGGAGAAGCAATATCCCTACAAGGTCGGCAAAAAGAAGGTGTATATGGTGCCGTCTACTGCCGAGGCGCAGGGATTTGTTCGGGCTGACAAGCATCCCAAAAGCACCCGCTACGGCAGACAAAATCCTATCTCCGAGCGCTGGAACAGTGAGGAGCAGCTTGTGGCATGGCGGGCGGCGTGGGCTGACGTGTCTAACCGCTATCTGGAACGTGCGGGACGGGAGGAACGCATTGACCACCGAAGCAACGCCGCGCGGGGTATTGATGAGATTCCCACCATCCATGAGGGCGTGACAGCGCAGGCATTAGAGCGCAAAGGAATCATCTCTGATCGCTGTGAACTGAATCGGCAAATCAAGGCAGACAATGCGCTGCTGCGTGAATTGAAAGCCGAAATCAAGAAGCTGGCAGCGCTGGTTGCCCACACCGTACCGGCCATTGCGGAGGGGCTGGAGAAGCTGCGCAGCCGTGTGCTGATCTTCTGTTATCAGCTCTCTCATATTCGCAGCGGCAAATCTCATATTCAGAAATCCCTTGCCGTATGGAAGCCGGAGCTGGAGCATTACACCGGTCTGGTGCAGCAAATCACGGAAAAGAGCAAGGAACGCAAAACACTGGTTGCCGAGAAAAAGGCATTGCCAATATACCATGTGAAACACAACAAGGCGCTGGCTGTCCGCATTGCAGAGCTGACGGAAGATTTAGAGGAACTGTTTTCCGAAAAGGCGCTTCTTTTGCAAAAATTTGAGAATGCGGAGGATGTAGGCGCAAAGGCATTCCGCAAGGATATTGCTACCATGGAAACTGGCCTGAAAAAGCTGGAGGCGCAGGAGCAAAAATACTCTGCCGAGTTTGATAAGGCTTTGGACGAATACGCAGAACTGAAAGCGCAGGCTGCGGATTTTGATCCGGTGGAGCTGTACAAAGCGCGGAATGCAATCCGTCCTGTGCAGGAAAAGGAGGTAGAACAGAAATTAGAGGGCACCATGCACGAGAAGCCTTCCCTTATTATGCTGCTCAGCGCCAAGCAGGAAACATCCCACCTGCTTGGCGCTGATGCAGAAGAACGGCAGGCGCGACAACTCATTACGCACAGAAATCAAGAGCAGTATCGAAATTCTCGCAGTAAACGAAAAAGAAATGACCCTGAGCGGTAATCACGTAAAAGGCGGCGGCTCATACGAGTCGCCGTCTCTATACATGGGGCATGTTGTTGAGCGTTGTCCAGATCGTTCCACAGGAAGATTATTGCAGATATCATATGTCGTTCATGTTGTGTTAATTCCTGCTTTTTTCTTGTAATCAATCCATCCGTGCAATATGAAACAAAATGGGTATCAGAACGCAGCGTTTGGATGCTTCGTTCTGATGCCTTTTTACGATATAGTTTCTTTTACAGTGGCGACAACGATTACCGGAATTCCAGCGTCTCTTTCTGCAACGCTGCACCCCTTTTGATTAGTGATTTTTTCTCCGCACCTCTTGCAAAACAGAAAGAAACGCGGTATAATATGACCGAAAGAACCGAATCGGTCATATTTAAGGAGGCGCGACCTTGGCTTTTACCGATTACGAGACCGAGCAGCTCCGCAAGGCACTGCTGAAGGAAACGCGGCGCTGCGCCGTCACACTGGGGATGAAAAAAACCTCCGTGGATCAGCTGACGAAGGCGGTCGGCATTGCAAAGGGCTCGTTCTATAAATTCTACGAATCCAAGGAAATGCTTTTCTTCGCGGTTTTGGAGAACATTCACTCCGAGCTTTACGGAGTGGCTGACCATGCACTGAGCGAAGCAAACGGCTTGCCGCCGTCGGAGCGTGCGGCAAAGGCGGTTCTTGCCGTCTGCCGGCGGCTGTCCGATACCGGCGACATGGTTTTCATTGAAAACGATGCAAAGCTGCTTTTGCAGAGACTGCCGGAGGACGTCAAAAATGTCCATTACCACGATGACGAGACGCACATTCGTCTGCTTCTGGAAAAATATGGCCTTGTTCCTAAACGGGGGATTTCACTTGCTGCCGCGACAGTACGCGGACTGATTCTGACCGTCTCACACAAGGAGCAAATAGGAGGACTGTACCCGCAGGTGCTGGAAACGCTGGTGTACGGCGCTTGCAGGGAGTTATTTAAATAAGCGGAAGGCCGCAGAGATGCGGCTTTTCCAAGGCGCAATGGTTAGCGCCATCTAACCGCCCGGATGCACGCGTTGGTTAGGTTAATCTAACATTGAAAGGAATGATAGCGATGCAGGAACACAAGAACTTCTGGGACAAAAATGCCGGACGTTACGACCGCTTTATGCGAAAGGATCGGCCGGCGTATGACGAGATGTATGTGCTGATCCGGCCGGTCGTGCGGCACAAGACGGTGCTGGAGCTTGCTACCGGCACGGGATTGATCGCAAAACACATCGTAAACGCGGCGGCGCACATCGAGGCGACGGACGCCTCCGCAGAGATGATCGCCGAGGCAAAGCGGGATAATCGCTCGACAAAGCTGTACTTTTCCGTGCAGGATATGTTCTTCCTGCCCTATGCGGAGGAGTCCTTCGACGTGGTGATCGTGTCCAACGCACTGCATATCGTGCCGCAGCCGGAGAAAGCCCTGCAAGAAATCAAGCGGGTTCTGAAGGATGACGGCGTGTTGATTGCGCCGACCTTCACCCATGCCGGAAACTCTTTTTCCGGCATGGTCAAAGCCTTTTTCATGAAGCTGGCAGGCTTTCCTCTCCACAGCAGGTGGACGAGCGAGGAATACCTGCGCTTCCTACGGCAAAACGGCTGGGCGGTGCGGAAAAGCGCTGTTCTGAAGGCGTCCTTCCCGCTGACCTATGCGGAATGTGTGAAATCGGAGGTGTGATAAGATGTCATTTTTTGAGAACACAAGAAAGCCTGTGGGGCTTGGCGGGAAAATCATGGTCGCCATGATGAACCTGGGTCACAGTCCTGTGGCACGGTGGGGACTTCGCTTTTTGGAGCTTACTCTGGACGCCAAGGTGCTGGACTGCGGCTGCGGCGGAGGGGCGAACATCAAGAGGCTTCTGAAAAAATGCCCGCAGGGTATCGTGAAGGGCATCGACTACTCGACCGTCAGTGTGGAGAAAGCGCGGAGTCTCAACCAGACTGCAATTCAGGAGGGGCGCTGTGTGGTGTGGCAGGGCAGTGTGGAGCGTATCATCTTCGCAAAGGACTGGTTCGATGCGGTCACAGCCTTTGAAACCGTCTATTTCTGGCCCGATCTGCCGCAGTGCTTCCGGGAGGTTTACCGGGTGCTGAAGCCCGGCGGAACATTTCTCATCTGCAACGAAAGCAATGGCGACACAGACAAGGACGAGAAGTGGACGGAGATCATCGGCGGCATGACCATCTACAAGGACGTCGAGCTGAAGACGTATCTGGAGCAGGCGGGCTTTCACGATGTGCAGATACACAAAAAGAAAAGCTGGCTCTGCATTACGGCGTGGAAATGAGGGGGCTGAATCATGAGTATCTTTGCATCTATCTTACGCAGCGTATACAAGTTCTCCGGCGCGAAAAAGGCGTTCGCCTTGCCGGAGGATGCACTGCGAAAGGAAATTGAAAAGCAGAACCGGCATCGTGGCGTTTTTACGCCCACCGACAGCAAGGCATATTATGAAACGATCGCGGTAAACGGCTTTCCCTGCCTGATCGTGCGAGAGCATCCGAAGCCGTCCGAGCGTGCGATTCTCTATTTCTTTGGCGGCGGCATGGTGATCGGCCCCGATAAGGGCGACCTGCCTGTGATGCGCAAGCTCTGCCGCGAGACCGGCTGTGATGTGTGGTTTCCGTTTTACCCGCTCTGCATGGAACACTGCATTACTGAAACATACGCGATGGTGTACGAATGTTATCGAAAAATGATTACACTATACGGCGGCGGAAATGTCAGTACTTGCGGCTTTTCCTCCGGCGGTGCGCTGGCTTTGGGGATCGCGGCGCACAACAACGCGCAGCCTGAGCCGCTGCCGCAGCCGAGGCACATCGTCGCAGTATCTCCCGGCGAGGTGCCCTGGAACGATGCGGAAAAGGCACGGATGCAGGCGCTGAACAAAAGGGACGTCGCCATCGATTATACCTTTATGGTGACGGTAGAGAAGTTCATGCGGCATGGCTGCGAGAATGTGCCGGACTATATGCTCTCCGGCTCCCGGGGAGATTTTACCGGCGTAGGCGATATTCACTTCTTCTATTCTGCCGACGAGGTGCTCTATGGCGCATTGCCGGACTTTGAGGAAGCCTGCAAACGGGCAAATGTTCCCTATACGGTGTCCGCCCGCCCGAAGATGGTGCATTGCTACTGTATGCTGCCGATTTTCAAGGAGGCAAAGGAGGACTTTGCGAAAATCGTGGACATTTTGAAAAAATGAGATCGGAAACAGTCGTGTGATGATTGAAACACAGAGGGAAGACCATGGAACGAAAAGAAGCCATTCGCGGTGCGTACCGAATGACGGGCGGAAACAGTTTTTATGACGGCATGATCACTTGCTCTACTCTGAGCGGGAAAGCGGTGTGCCGCTTGGTGTGGGCAATGAACAAGGCGGAAAACGACGCCTATCTGGAAAAGGCAATGTCCGGTATTCCGGAGCATTTCTCCGGCAAGCTGCTGGAAGTGCCGGTGGGAACAGGGATTCTGACCATGCCGGTTTATCAGACTATGCCGGAGGCGGACATTACCTGTCTCGATTATTCGCCCGATATGATGAGGCAGGCACGGGAAAAGGCTGACCGCCTGCACCTGAAAAATGTAACCTTCCGGCAGGGAGATGTGGGAGCACTCTCCTATGCAGACGACACCTTCGACATCGTTTTGTCGCTGAACGGCTTTCATGCTTTTCCGGACAAGGAAGCCGCCTATCGGGAGGTTTTCCGGGTCTTGAGACCCGGCGGAATATTCTGCGGCTGCTTTTATGTGAAGGATGAGCATAAGCGGACGGATTGGTTTGTCCGGCATGTTTATGAAAAGGCAGGTTTTTTCACACCGCCCTATGAGACGGTTTCCAGTCTGAAAGCACGGCTGGAAGGTATGTATGCGGATGTGGACATGGGAAATCTGAAAAGCATGGCATGGTTTGTCTGCCGAAAATCAAAATAGGGAGCGATAATATGTCAAAGAAAGCAACCGAATTTCAGAAAAAAGAAATGAGCAAAATGTACCGCGGCAAGGAGATCTTCAAGCCGCTGAATACCGGCTGGATCGACGACCATGTGGCCTGCGTGCGGGAGTGGGTGGCCAACATCTTCTTCTACCGCAAAGGCGATACGACCATTATGATCGATGCGGGCTACAACTACGACCGCCTTGCCGAAAAAATGGGCTGGCTCGGCATTGATCCGAAGTCGATACGCCATATCCTTATCACCCATCAGGACACCGACCATGTGGGCGCGGTGGAGTCCGACAGTCCGGGATTGTTCCGGGACGCAAAGCTGTACATAGGCGAGGTTGAGAACCGGTATCTCACCGGCGAGGTGCGGCGAAAAGTGATCTATCATCTCTATAAATTACCGCAGGTCACGATTAACAACGAAAAGGTGCTGCTGCATGACGGCGAGGTTTTCGACATTGACGGCATCAAAATCGAATGCTTCCTTGTTCCCGGTCATACCTGGGGTCATATGGTCTACCTCATTGACGATGAGTATTTGTTTACCGGCGACACGCTGTGGTTCGGCGCAGATGGCGGATATAGCTTCATTTCCTCGTTGGCAGAGGACAATAAGCTGGCTGTGCAGTCACTTGCGGAGCTGGAGCGTAAGCTGCGCGCACGCGGTTTGCATCCGTATTTCATCACCGGTCACACGGGATGGACGGACAATTTGGAATTTGCTTTTGCCCATAAGGACAAGCTCTGTTCGCCATTCAAAAAACGGGTACACGACCCGTCGGCGCCCTATGATGCCTACGACGAATCGGACGACACCGAAGAAAATGCAAAGAGCGGTTTTCTGAAAGGCGTGGGAAGATGAAGGACAGCGAATTGCAATTTGACCGCAGCTGTCACGTCTTATATTCCAAGCCCTGCAAAAAGGAAATTCTGGCGAAAATCGCCCTGCACTATCCGGAGGCGGAGCGCGAGGCGGTCTGGGAGCAGGTGCAGCTGAGATACGCAGAGCTTCTTTCCGACTGGCGCACAGACCTCGGCGGCAAGAAGAATTTTCACAACGGCGCAGGCGGCACCTACGACTGCATCGCCATCATGTGCTTTTACGATGTGTGCCGGGATGTGGTCACATTCCGCGAAATGGAAGAGATCGAAGAGAATCTGATCCTGCCGGCGTTCCGGAAGCTGCGCTTCGTTGACATCAATAAGCCGTTTTGGAAAAGGCTGATGTATCGGGCATTCACCACCGCCAAAAAGCGCTGCGATGCATGGCACGATTACGAGATGAATGTTGCGCCTTACGAAGGCGGCAAGCCCATCTATTATGAATTTACGGCGTGTCCGGCGGCGGAATTTGCCAAGCAGTTCGGATTTACGGACATTATGCCCGCCCTGTGCAATGTGGACTATGCGTCCATGGAGCTGCTGCATGCCAAGCTCGTGCGGACAACTACCTGCGTGGACGGCTGCCAGTGCGACTACACCATCTGCGGCGATCAGGACCCGTATTTGAAGGAGCACCCCGAATACCGGGATGAGGCGGGCTTCAGGAGGAATCGGTAATGCTTTTACAGGTGATTTTGGAGGGCATCGGGCTGGGCGTTCTGCTCATTTCGGTTTGCGCCATCGGTATCCGCAAGGGCGCGGTGGGCATGGTGCATCTTTACAGCCCGGAAGTCCAGAACAGGTGTGTAACGCTGGGGCTTACAACACACGAAAGAATAAAGCGGAACGCTTTGCTTTTCAAAGCGGTATGCGTTCCCGGCTACATTGCCTATGTGCTGGTGTGCGTCTATGCACTCAACGGTGCGCGTGGTTTTCTTGCGGGCTTCTGGCAGCTGCTGGTCATACTGTCCGTTATGAATCTCATAGACCGATTTTTGGTTGACGGCTATTGGGTAGGACATACGAACGCATGGGAAATTCCGGGAACGGAAGACCTGAAACCCTACATTACAGCCAAGGATAAGGGCAAAAAGTGGCTGTTCGGCACGGTGGGCATGGCGGTCATTTCGGCAGCACTGGCGGCAATCATGATGCTTTTTATGGAAAGCTGAGGCGATAGAAATGCTGTTTCAAACATATGGCGACAGGAGGAATCCTGCCGTGCTGTTCTTTCATGCTATGGGCGTGACAGGCGCAAGCAGCGAACCGGTTGTGAAATATTTGCAGGATCGATATTTCTGCATCTTGCCCACCTCCACCGTTTACTGCGAGGGGCAGAAATATGTCAGCAAGCTGGACGAAATACGGCAGGTGGAGGACTTTCTGCATCGACAGGGCGTGGAGCGGCTGGCGATGGTGGTCGCTTCTTCCATCGGTGCAGACCTTGCCATGGCGTTTCTGACGCAGACGAAGCTGCCCGTGGAGCACGCTTTCTTTGACGGCGGGCAGTTTGCGCAAATCGGAAAAGGTACGCGCCGCATTATGACACCGTTTCTGTATTTCGCTATCAGGAGCCTGTACTGGTCGAAGGGCGGCACACTGAAAAAGATTCTGTGGTGTGACGACGACTCCATAAAGCCGTATTTTATATCCGCAGGGAAAAATCTGACCTATACAGATTTGCGGCGGCAGATTTCGGACAGTCTGGAGGATAAACCCTTTCCGCCGCTTCCCCAGAAGTTGCAAGAGCATACTTATTTCGAGTTTGGCAGCAAAGAGGAGCATTTCAAATACCGTCAAGCAGTGATGGAAGCCTACCCCTGCGGCCATTATCCCGTGTTTGAGGGATACGATCACATGCAATATCAGATTTGTGATCCGAAGGGGTTCGCCGGAATGCTGACCCACATCGCCGAGCGTGACTGTATGCCGGAGCTACCATTTATCAGAAAGTGAGCGTTACATATGAAATATAAAATCGAGAAAAACACGGTACAGGAGACGCTGATCATTCCGCTGTATGCGCGGAAGGTCTGCTCAGAGCTGTATCCGAATCTCTACCAAGATGAAACGGCGGTGCGGCTGATTAACGAAATCGACTATGACTTTTCGGATGCTGATAAGAACGCCCGCAGTCTGATGCAGCGCTTCGGCTCGCTGGAGGTTGCCATGCGGCAGAACGATTTGGCTTTTGAAGTAAAGGACTATTTGAAAATCCACCCCAACGCCGCAGTGGTCAATCTGGGCTGCGGGCTGGACAGCACTGGAAGAAGCTGTGATAACGGCAGCTGCAAAATTTACAATCTGGACTTTCCCGATGTGATCTCCGTGCGTAACGAGCTTTTGCCCGCCGGGGAGCGTGAGGAAAATATCCCATGCGATTTGAACAATACCGAATGGTTTAGAAAAATTGACTCTTCAAGCGGCGCAGTGTTCTTTGCCTCCGGCGTGTTCTACTACTTTTTGACCGAGCAAGTCAAGGCTTTGGTTCAAAAAATGGCGGACGCTTTCCCCGGCGACGTGCTGGTATTTGACGCAGCGAATCGGGCGGCGGTGAAGATGATCGCCAAGACATGGCTCAAGAGTGCGAAGATCAAGGATGTGGGCGCGTATTTTGCGGTTTCAGACGCAAAAAGTGAGCTTTCCCTGTGGGACAGCCGCTTGCAGGTCACGAGCCGCGGCTATATGTTGGGCTACAACGATTTGAAGGACCCCTCCGTCAGCGGCTTTTTCCACTTCCTTGCCCGGGTCGGCGATGGGATGATGAGAATGCAGATCGTAAAAATCAAATTTAGAGGGAAACAATGAAACACCTGCACTTTGATGTGGAGACCGACGGCTTTTACGGCGCGTATTGGGCGTGCGCTGGCGGCTCAAGCTGCGCGGTCATTGCGATGATTGGTGACGATCCGGAGGATCGGCTGGCCCGCTCGACCGCGAAATGGCTCTGCGGGCGGGGCGTAAATGTGCTCACCATGTCGCCTGCGAAAAAGGATTACGGCCATCATAATTATCCGCTGGAGCGCATGGAGGCGGCCATTTCGTGGCTGAAAGCCAACGGGAACAAAAAAATCGGCATTGCCGGGGCGTCGACCACCGGAACGCTTGCGCTGACGGCGGCGGCCATGTTCCCGGAGATCACCCTGACCATTGCCATGACGCCCAGCGACTTTGTGTGGCAGGGCTTTATGCAGGGCAAGAAGGACGGCTGCAAGGAGTGGCCGGTCGAGGGCGAATCGCTGTTTTCCTACGCAGGCAAACCGCTGCCCTATATGCCGTTTTGCTATCAGCACCCGGACTATTGGCACTGTATCGCCGCCGAGAGCAAACGCACCGGCGATATGGTAAACTCCCGCAAGCTGTTTGACGATTCCGAGGCGGCGCACCCGATCGAGCCGGAGGAGTATATTCCCGTCGAGAACATCCATGGCAAGCTGCTGCTCATCGGCGCGGAGGACGACGTGCTGTGGGATGCCGCCAGATACATCCACCGCATGGAAAAGCGCCTTGCGGAAAAGCCCCATGAATGCGAGGTTGAGACGGCGGTTTATGCCCACGGTACCCACTTTGTTTTCCCGGAGGGAATGCTGAAGATCATGCTGCCTGTGGGAGCAGGTCTCTTCGTCCGTCTGGCATTTCAGGCAGCAAAGCAGTTTCCGGAAGCGTGCAGACAGACACGCCAGGATATTGACCGCCGCGTGAGCGCAGCCATCCACACATGGACGAGCACGGAGTAAACGCCGGCATCGGCACAGGCGCATGGCATTCCATTGGAGAAAGGCGGTGTTGACCATCGTTCACATTACTTACCATGACGAAACCAATATCGGTTCCTGCCCGATCGGTCAGACAGGCGGCTTTGAAAACGCCGACGGAAACGGAGAAATTCACTGTTTTCGGATCTTTGACGGCGTGAGCGTGATGCTGATGCAGCTGGAAATGGGATCGTATACGGAGATCCGCACACAGGTCGGCGTGCTGGAAGTCAACTTCTGCATCAACGGACGCTTCGAAACCAGCTTTTCCATGCGCAGTCATGTTCTGCTGAAACCGGGAGACATGGCGATCAGCTGCTACGATGGGCTGCACGGGACAAAGTCGGAGTCACACTTTCCGCTTGGCTATTACGAGGGCCTTTGTCTCGAAATCGACCCCGCAGCCGCAGGACACTGGATACGTCTGAATGCTCCGGCATTTCCCATAGACTTTACCGCGCTCAAGCAGAATCTTCTGGGCAGCAAGTGGTATATGGTCGGCCCCGCCGGTCCGCGCTGCGAGCATGTATTCCGTGAGCTTTATGAAAGCGCCTCCTACGCAGAGCGCGGCTTTTTGCAGCTGAAGGTTCTGGAGCTGATGCTGCTGCTGGGCCGCATTCCGCAGGAACGTGCTGCGGATCCGTATTGCTCTGCCGAGCAGACGGCACTGGCACACCATCTCCGGGATCATCTGCTGACGAACCGGGAGGGATATGTGTCCCTTGCCCAGCTGGCGGCAGAGCACGCGATTTCCGTGTCGCACCTGCAAAAGCTGTTCAAGCAGACCTATGGTATGCCTGTCTACCATTACATCAAGGAATACCGTCTGGAGCAAGCAGCGGTGGAGCTGGTTCGCAGCAGGAAGCCTATTACAGAGATCGCCCAGCACGCAGGATATGACAACGCCAGCAAATTTTCGGAGAGCTTTAAAAAGCGGTACGGGAAGACACCGTCCCGCTATCGCGCTGATAAAACGAATGCAGTAAAACGGAGCATAGAAACCAAAACGGAGTAGTTTGAAAACGCGAATCATGTTAGAATACGCGGTGGTTAGAGGACACTAACCAAGAAGTTTCAGGAGGTACTGTATGAAAAAGAAATTTGCTGCTTTTGTGCTTTGCGTGATCTGCCTGCTGTCGGCTGCCGGCTGCGGCCAGACGAAAACAGATGAACAGACGCCGCCGGCGGCTGACCAGAGCACGGTGACCGACGACTATCTGACCACCATCAGCGGTACTTATGTGGAGTTATTCCCAGAACTGTCGAAATCCGAGTATCGGAGTATCTGGATCGATGCCACCACGCCGATAGTAGGCGCTGAGAACGCAGAGGCCACAACGGATATGCTGCTGGGAATGTGCATGGCGGAGCCTTACGGCCCGGAAGCTGCGGAAACATACGCGGCGGACCCGGACAGCATGGCGTTCAACTGCTATTTTCTTGGCGGCATCGACAAGTTCGTGATGGACGGCCACACCATCACCGGTCTGGATGCGCAGGGACAGGAAGTTTTCTCTCACACCTACCAGCTGCTGGATGAGGAAAACGAAAACGGCTTCATCTTCTATCAGAGCGAGGATGAAAATTCCGGCGAGTTTACCTATTTTGCGTTTTCACCTGACACCATGGAGACCACCTATCATCTGGAGTTCCGCTATGCAGAAGATCTCAGCGACCTGCAAAGCTGGTTCGAGGGCAATTACGCCTACTGGAACGCAGCGGCCATCGCGGAGAACTATGATCAGGCGACCATGGAAAATGTCATTGAGCTGTTCGCCACAGAAAATCTGTCGGAAACCAAATAAACCGCATATGCGCATTCGTTTGAACAGAGCGGGTGCGCATACCGTTTTTCAAATGAGGATGTGATTTAATTGAAAAAACAGTCCGATCTTTCCCGGCTGATGGGTTACGCCGGGAACCACCGATATTTCACCTACGCTTCGTGGGTGCTGTCTGCGGTCAGTGCTCTGGTGGCGCTGGTGCCTTTTGTATACATCTGGAAGATCCTGCGGGATGTGCTGAACGCGGCGCCAAACTATGCGCAGGCGGTGAACATCCCGCATTACGGCTGGATGGCAGTGTTATTCGCAGTGCTTTCTTACCTTATCTACATTGCGGCGCTGATGTGCTCCCACCTGTCGGCGTTCCGGGTGGCGACGAATCTGCGGCTGGCGGTATCAGAGCATCTGGCAGTGCTTCCGCTGGGCTTTGCCGAGAACTTCGGCAGCGGTAAGCTGCGCAAGATCATCCACGAGAGCACCGGAGCCGCCGAGACCTATCTTGCCCACCAGCTGCCCGACCAGTACAACGCCATCGCCACCCCGGTGGGGCTGCTGGTTTTGCTGCTGGCGTTCGACTGGCGGCTGGGTCTGCTGAGCCTTGCGCCGGTGGTGTTGGCTTTCCTCATTATGACGACCATGACTGGCAAGCGCATGGCTGAAAAAATGCGGCAGTACGGCAACGCACTGGAGGCTATGTCCAATGAGGCGGTGGAGTACGTCCGGGGCATTCCGGTGGTCAAGACCTTCGGGCAGTCGGTGTTTTCCTTCAAAAAATTCAAGACCACCATTGATGAGTACGAAAAGTGGGTCATTTCCTACACCAAAGACCTGCGCCTGCCCATGATGTTCTACACCGCCGCCGTCAACGGCGTGTTCGCCTTTCTGATTGCGGGCGGACTGCTGTTCACGACACACGGCGTGACACCGGAATTCCTGCTGAATCTGCTGTTCTATATCATCATTACGCCGGTGATCTCCCTGACGCTGACGAAGATCATGTACATGAGCGAAAACAAGATGGTGGTGGCCGATGCCCTGCAGCGGATCGATTCTGTGCTGGATGCAGCGCCTGTGCCGGTGAGCAGCAAGCCCCAGCACCCGCAGGACGGCTCCGTGACGCTGCGGGATGTGCATTTCAGCTATGACGGCAAGACGGATGTTATCAGGGGCGTTTCCATGGACATCCAGCCGGGACAGACTGTGGCTTTTGTAGGTCCCTCCGGCGGCGGAAAATCTACGCTGGCAAACCTGATCTGCCGGTTCTTTGATGTGCAGAGCGGCAGCGTCCGGGTGGGTGGAGCGGATGTGCGGGATGTTTCCAAGGAAGAGCTGATGGATACCATTTCCTTTGTGTTCCAGAACAGCCGCCTTCTCAAGGGCAGCATTCTGGACAACGTCCGTCTGGGCAAACCGCAGGCCACCGAAGCCGAGGTGCTGGCGGCGCTCAAGGCCGCCCAGTGCATGGATATTATAGAAAAGTTCCCAGCGGGCATCCATACCGTCATTGGCACCAAGGGCGTGTATCTTTCCGGCGGCGAGCAGCAGCGCATCGCCATTGCCCGTGCTATGCTGAAAAATGCGCCCATCCTGATTCTGGACGAGGCCACCGCCTTTGCCGACCCGGACAATGAAGCCAAGGTGCAGGCAGCCTTTGCCCGGCTTGCCAAGGGCAAAACCGTGCTGATGATCGCACACCGCCTGTCCACCGTAGCCAACGCCGACTGCATCTATGTGGTGCAGGATGGGCAAATTGCAGAATCCGGCAAAAAGGATGAGCTGTGCGCGCAGAACGGTCTGTTTGTCCGGATGTGGCAGGATTATCAGGCCTCGGTGCAGTGGAAGGTCGCAAAGGAGGGGTAAAAGATGATCGGAAAAATTCAACACGCCACAGCCAGCTCCCCGGAGGGCGCAAAAGGGCTTGTAAAGGGCGTTTTGGCGTGTGCGTTCCAGAATATGGCATTCATGTTGCCCACCGGGCTGCTGTATCTCCTGGTAAAAGACATGCTTGCAGGCTCCACGAGCGGGAGAAAAGGTTTTTATCTGCTGGGGTGTGCGGCCTGCTTTGCGCTGATCCTGCTGACCACATGGTTCCAGTACAATGGCACCTATTTTACGACCTATAAAGAGAGCGGCACCCGCCGCCTGACCCTTGCGGAACGACTGCGCAAGCTGCCCCTGTCCTTTTTCGGCAAGCGGGACCTTGCCGACCTGACCAGCACCATCATGGCAGACTGCGAGGTGTTGGAAAAGGACTGCTCCCACTTCATCCCCGGTCTATTCGGTTCCCTCATCTCCACGGTGCTCATTGCTCTGAGCCTGTTCGCCTTTGACGGACGGATGGCTCTGGCAGCATTATGGGTCATCCCGGTATCCGTTGCCATCGTGGTGGGCAGCTACCGGGTGCAGGACAAGGTGCAGGCCAAGACCATGGCGGCGAAAATGGCCTGTGCGGACGGCATTCAGGAGTACATCGAGACTCTCCGGGACCTGAAAGCCAGCAATGCGGAGCAGCGTTATCTGTCCGGTCTTTCCGGCAAAATTCGGGCTGTGGAAAAGCAGTCCATCGCAGCAGAACTGGAAACAGCGCTGTTTGTGTCCTCTGCGAGCATGGTGCTCAAGCTGGGCATTGCATCGGTGGCACTCACCGGCTCGGTGCTGCTGGTGCAGGGCAGTATCGATGTGCTGACCCTGTTTCTGTTCCTGATGGCGGCTTCCCGGATGTATGACCCTATGCAGGGCGCATTGCAGAATCTGGCGGCGGTCATTGCCATGCGCACCAATGTGGGGCGGATGAACGAGATTCTGGATGCTCCCCTGCAGACCGGCAGCGAACAGCTGACCAATCAGGGCTGCGATATCGTGTTCGACCATGTGGGCTTTGCCTACAATTCCGGCGAAACGGTGCTGCGGGATGTCTCCTTTACCGCAAAGCAGGGCGAGGTCACGGCACTGGTGGGCCCCTCCGGCGGCGGCAAGACTACCGTTTCCCGATTGGCGGCACGGTTCTGGGACTACCAGAAGGGCCGCATCACCGTGGGCGGCATGGAGGTTTCCCGAATCGACCCGGAAAAGCTCATGAGCTTGTATTCCATCGTGTTTCAGGATGTGACCCTGTTTGACAATACGATACTGGAAAATATCCGTCTGGGGCGCAAAGGTGCCACCGACGAGGAGGTCCTTGCGGCGGCAAAGCTGGCAAACTGCGAGGAATTTGCCGAAAAGCTGCCGGACAAGTGGAACACGAACATCGGCGAGAATGGCTGCGCCCTTTCCGGCGGCGAGCGTCAGCGCATTTCCATTGCCCGCGCCTTCCTGAAGGACGCGCCCATCATTCTGCTGGACGAAGCCACCGCCAGCTTGGATGTGGAGAACGAAACTGCCATTCAGGAGGCACTTTCCCGGCTCATAAAACACAAAACCGTTCTTATCATCGCCCACCGGATGCGCACCGTAGCCGGTGCGGACAAAATCGTGGTGCTGTCCGACGGCGTGGTGGCCGAACAGGGCGCACCCGATGCACTTTATGCCCGGAACGGCCAGTACACCCACATGGTGGATTTGCAGACCGAAAGCCAGAGCTGGGCCATCTGACCCAATTCAAAACAGCCCCCGGCACAACAAAAAAGGACATCTATTCAAAAGAATAGGTGTCCTTTTTATAAGTACATAACCGCTCAGCCTTGCTGTGCGGTCGCACAGCAGAGACTGCCCGATTTTGAGAGATTGGTCAGTCTCTGCGCTTTTTTTATCAATCAAAGGAGGCGTATCCATGAGCAACGAAATCATGCAGGAAAACACACCATTTGTTGAATGCAGTGCATTCCACCGTGGAATGAGCGTGTTGGAGGCCAGTCTGCGAAACACCGAGGATTCAGAAGCTATCATCAGTGGCCTTCTGAAAGGTGCGGCTGAGTTTTATGGCGCATCAAGAGAATGCACAAACTATTTCAAGTGCAATTTTCACCCATTACACCAGGCTACGGCCTCTTTGAATTGCTCCCATGTAATATCTTTGCAAAAACGGCGATCCGGTACATACAGGGATTGCCGGAGGCGAGAATGTTGAAATCTGTGATCGTGCCGTTTTGGAAAGGCAGGGCATAATTACCCGCAGAGCATGACCTTCGCGCAGAACAGGCCGTCCTGATAGGTAACCGTACTCACCCCGCCGGATTTTTCTGCGATGTGACGGACGGACTGAAGCCCGACACCGTCTCCTTTTCGCTTGGAGGACTGAAAGACACCGCCTTTTTCACGGATGACTCCGTCATAGGTGTTTTCAACCTGAATCAGCGCCAGGCTGCCACTGTGCAGATAGGCAGTCAGCTTGATTTTACGACGGGCAGGCGCAGTGCGCAGGCTGGCTTCCAGGGCATTTTCCAGCAGATTGGAAAACACAAGGCACAGATTAATCTCATCTATGGAAAGATCAGCAGGCAGGGAAACCACTGCATGAAAAGGAATGTTTTCTCTTTCTGCAATGGTGGAATAATATCCGAAAACACTGTCAACAGCCTGATTTTCACAGAAATGCAGGTTATAGTCAGAGATTTTGCCGGTTGCAGCAGAGAGATATTCTTTAATTTTTTCTATGTCACTCTGTTCTGCCAGAGTGGACAGACGGACAAAATGATGGCGGATATCGTGACGTGCCTGCCTTGCTTCTTCAATGGCCATGCAGAGATTCTCGTACCTTTCCTGCTGAAGAGAAAGGAAATGGTTCTCCTGCTGAAGTCTGGCATTTTTGTTCAGGCTGACTGCCATCATAAGAAACAGGACATAAAACAGAAGCAGGATTATGAGCAGTACAAGACTGAAAACAATATAACACTGCAGAATACGCCCGGTATATAAAGTGCTGCGGTGTTTGGGAATCATAAAAAGATTCACTCCTATGAAGATTCCCGGAAGAATCCAGAATACATACCAGGTCTGGGCAAAGTTCTCGTCTGTGACCATTGTCTGTACACAGTGGCAGGCAGGATACCAGGCTGCCAGAACAAACAGCAGACAGATGACGTTATAGAAAATTCCGGCACCAGTGTGCAACCACAGTTCGTTTTCTGTAATATGCAGGTCAGCAGTCATAAGTGCATTGACTGCCCGGGACAGACTTTTGACACATGTAAAAACTGCGAAGACTGCCAGAAAAATACTGACGGATTTCCAGACAGAGATTTTTAATGTTTTATGGTAAATGAGCATAATGACAGGCAGCAGAGGAAACAGGAACCATCTGGTGGGAATTTGCAGGGCACAGCAAACTGCCCCTCCCAAAATACAGATTCCCAGAAGAAGGGGAAGAAGCCATGCTGTCAGCTTAAGCGGTGTCTGCCTCAGATAGTTCTTTACAGGCAGATATGCCAGCAGTATGCCGGGAATGATTACGAAAAGTTCAAGTACAGGGCGAAGTATGTCAGTCATTTCAGGACCTCCTTTGGAACAGAAATTCCATAAATGTCTGTCTGGCGTTTTTTAGCGGCTTCCGGCTGACAGAGACATTGCTTCCGTTATCAAGGCGAAAGCCTGTTCCGTCAAAATCAACGGCATGCTCCAGATTGATCACAACGCCCCGGTTACACTGATAGAAGCGTGGATCCATTTTCAGGGAGGTTATGAAGGAATCAAAGGACTGGCGGGTGACCAGTTCCCTTTCACCGGCAGTGTGGATGTGGATCATGTGGGAAAAATGCTCTGCGTAGATTATTTTCCGGAAGGGAATCTGAATATTACTGCCGTTTACCTTTACATCTATGTATTTCC